>Ga0210059_1006565_pt1 | contig 18627 bp, 12 predicted proteins | sample Ectturendosymbi2_FD_188042 | JGI IMG/M metagenome (GOLD analysis project Ga0210059, IMG submission 188042) | Ecteinascidia turbinata endosymbiont from Florida, USA - Sample 2 (SPAdes) (version 2) | ecosystem: Host-associated > Tunicates > Ascidians > Unclassified | place: Key West, Florida... | reverse complement strand
TTACCTATAGCCCACTTCAATTTCAAATTGTACATTTCCCTTTGAACATATTCCCTCCTCCCATAGCCATCTTTATTCCATACTTTTAACCCTATTGTACATACTCCCATTATTAACACAACTAGGTTGTGACTGCTTAACTAGGTTTTGATTGTTTTGTTTGTGTATTTATGATTTTGTTTTGTTGTTTGTGTATTTTTGTGTTTTGGTTTTCTCGTTGCTGCTGGTTTTCTTTTGTTTTCAAGGAACAGCACGTCTTTCCCAGTATTCACACATATCCCTTCTGGCGAACAAAGAAATTCGAAGGCAACACCACCACAGATTGGATCCCAAGAGTACCAAATCAACCATCATCCAAATGCAAAAACACTGCAAACAATTCGTAGAGCTTGCTAGATGCGAAAGGGTTATGACAACCCAGGCAGAGTTTCATTTCAGCTGGGTTTATACTTTCTCTGCCACGCCCAGATCCTTGCGGATCTGAGCAACCCATCCACTGAGAGAGACCGGTTGCGACCCAGCAACCCCTGCGCAACGGTGTTGATCATCTAGCAGCTCCTTCCCACATATATGCACCACCACGAGTTGAAACTGGACAGTAACAAAGCTAATGTAACCGCCGAGGGGCATCGACTCGACAACCTTCCGATTACTTCAATGCCCTGGCGTCCTTCCACTGATTTGTGTTTTTCTAGCTGAATATTAATTATCGCCAAATAAAATCAACTCAACTCTTCAGTCCCGTCGCCACGGGGGGGTTTTAGTGGGCTTAGTCCTCCAAACAAAGCTCCAAGCCCTTGCAAATTGGAACGTGAAACACTATAAATGAGTGGAGTTTTGGTTAATTTTACAATATCAAGCCCCACGCACAAATGTGAAGCCCCCCGCTGAAATGCAAAGCCCCCCTATTGAAAACTTTCTGGTGACGGTTCTGTGCGTCATTATGAAATTTTTTAGATCACCGTGCCGCATTCAGATTCCAAGTTGGCTAGTGTGGCGGTCGGTAGATGGCGCCACATGTAAATAAATGGTCACCGCTAGATGGTGCCTATGAGTAGCAAGCCACTGTGACAGTCACCACAAGCGAATTATCGTAATTCCCTTATCCCTATATAATGATAGTGCAACATAGTAGTAGTAGAGTGAACACAGTGAGGGATCTCTAGTGCTGCTGGTTGCTTTCCCATTAGTTAATGCCCCGAATTGCCATCTCCCTCTTGTGATTGCCTCAGTAGTTCAGGGCGATACAGTCAACTGCAAAACTAGTTACTCATACAGGTGGTTGAGTGCAGATAGCGGAACAAGAAATATTGGTAGTTTGTGCATCACTTGTTCATTGTTGTGCAATAAGAAGAATGTTATTGTTGCATCACAGCTAAACGATGTTGCCGATGCACAGTTCACAGTAGAGTAGACAGAGTAGGAAGTAGACTCAGGCTGAGTTTAGTAGAGAGTAGACCGATTCACAGATTAAAGCTGCTGTCCAACCTTTGTGCGAATGAAGTAAAAACAATGTGAAACCAAACCAAACCATATGAACCAAAATAGCTTATTTTCATATGTGAAGCAAAATAATAACAACAGCGAAGGTGTGGACGGTAATGAGCAGTGTAGTTCAAATGTAAAAGAGGCACGTTATCATAAGTGGACCGAATGTAATTCAATTGCCAAAATTAGAAAATGGGACGACACATATTTTAGATACGAGTTCTTTTTGCTAGATGACCAAATTCTGAATGTAGTAGCTAAATTCCAAAAATGCAAGAACAAACGAGTCATTAAATTTGTTGCTTTTTAAGTTCTGTAATAACTGTTCATTTGTTGAATTATCGAATAATGAAATACTTGATTTTCTTACAAGCAATTCGTGTCTTAAATTTTTGTTAATGGGGTTCCATGAAAAATGCTAAAGTATATCAGGGGTTCCTCGATGACAAAAAGATTGAAGAGCACTGTTCCATAACATCTTGATATTTTTGTTAGGGGTAAAACGGTAGACCATTTTTAACGTAGTACATTTCTTAAAAAAAACTTTGTATAGTTGCATTTTTGGTTCGAAATCTGATATTTTTAACAAGATTTAGCATGTGGGCTGTTTCACGTTTTATTGTCTTCCATGGTTGGTACCAGTGCCACGGCTTGGGAAAACGGGTTTAGTAAAGTGTCATATGAGTGCTAGTCAAGTGTTGAACGCACCTACCTACTGCACCACTTTGGCTGTAAATGACGCTTTACCAGACCCTACCTTTTACAATCAGTGCAAGCCCTGAAAGCCCATAGCCCAGCGCCAGATTTAGGGGGGCCAAGGCGCCCGGGCCCAGGGCTCCCCAAGAAAAGGGGGCACCCCACTATGTTCATGTGTTTAGCCATATGTACAACTTGTGCGTACCAGTGATTTTTATTAGCGAGGAAAGTTTGTTTACAAACGCTATTAATTTATCGGTCGTCCAAACAGCAGTATTTCACTTGTACAGTACATTATTTGATATTGTGACAAAACAACTATTGAACGTATTGTTTTCCTGAAAGTCGGTCATGTATCTGAACCTAGTGAATGCAAGGCCAAGCCACGTACTGTAGAACGTGTTAGCTTACATCTCTACTCGTTACTACTGACAGATTTTTCGTCGGCCTTACTCAGATTTGCAGCTTGCACTCCACATGTTTGACCAAAGCATAACGCTTGTGTCAACACGCCACACGGAAGATTCGTTGCCATGCAATTTCACTCGAGAGCGAACACTGTGCGTGGCGCAAAGCGAGCTGTGCCCGAATGGAAACAGTCTCTCTTGTGCGGGCTGAATCGTGCTGTTCTGTGCCCCAGTGGAAATCAGCCTCAAGGCTACCATACGTCCTAGTTTTGGAGTACATTTCCAATCTTTTTATGAGAAATTAAATAATCTACAAGGACATTCAAAAATGTCAAAATACCCTCCTTTTCAGATTTCTTATTTTGCATAGCTATAATCAGTGGCGGAACTAAAGGTTTGAGCCAGGGTGGTAAACTTAGATAAAATGAGCCCACTGGCCACTGTACTGGGCTCACTAGCCAACACTCAGAAAAACTTGAGTAATGATGGAGAATCCGGACGTGGATGGCTAAACTAAAACCCAAAATCACCGGAAAATAATCCGAAACACACGCAAAAACAACAACCTACTGAAAACCAACAGAATGCTAAAACCGAAATATAGCCTAAGTTCAGTGGAAGACCGGTTTTTACATTTAGCTTGCCAGGGGGCAATTCGCCCCTCCTCCCCCAGTCACTTACGCCACTGGGTATGATATATTGTATTTGCATACAGTAAGCTGTCCCTACTTAACTGCAACACGATATGAGATGGTGGCATAACTTAGTTTATGAGCGAGCCTGCAAGTTGTCTAACTAATCTATGTTTTGGTTGAGTTATTCTCGGCTGGAAAGGCTGGAATGCTTTCACATTAATCGTTACACAACATTAGTAAATCTTTTTTCAATATCTCAATGACTTTGGCATTAGAGTGCGGACTTCTGACTCCATGACTCCATTATAGTTTCTATACTAGCTTTGCTGACGAATCGTGATACGATTATCAGTGTATTGCACTTAGCTTAGTGTAGTACTTTCTAGTAATTATAGCTACTCAGTAATGCTAAAAAGTGAAGAAATTCGTCAGAAGTGTCCCTTTTTCAGAAAAGTAAAAAATGATTTTGAAGCTGAGTGAATGACGTGTGGTTGCATTGACAATGTTTGCAAAACAGAGTGAAAAGGCCGTTGTGACTTTGTGGATATTGAGTACCAAAAACTTATTTCTCACAGCGCAACCAGGTGGCTATCACTTTTTCCTAGCTTGCCAAGGATGCTTCAAATGTACGCAGCTTCACATTCATGCTTCATGTCCATCGACAAGCCAACTGTTGTTCTGAAACGTGTTTTTGGAAATTATCTGAACGAACTCTGTTTGAGACATTTGCAATCATTTGTGGTTGCTTTTAATGAGCAAGTCCAGAATATTGAGAAGTCAAAAGCATCATTTGTTGAGGTTGTGCCGTGTTTCGCCACTGTGAAGGCAAGGATTCAATAGGGATAATCGGATGTACATATCAAGCCAAGTTAAATCAGCACTAAGAAAACTCAGACTGAGAGAAGGCAAGGATTGTGACTGTGTATACATTATTCATGTCAGATGTATTGTAGAAGTCTAGTGTTGCACATCTGGCTAAATTGGCCACTTTATTTGCTGAATTTAAATGCTTTGACTAGATTCCTCGTTTGCAAACAACTGAATGGGAAAGTGTTGAACCACGTGAGTAATATCTGCTTGAGAGAAATGTCTGCTTGATTGAAATTCTATTGATGAAGCTAAACTGTTTGACCAATACCAAAACTTGTTTAAGTTTGTGCAAAAAGAGTATCAACCAAATGCAATTCATTGTAAAATGACGGAACATGAAAGATGGGCAAAATATTTTGCAACTTGCAATACCATTGAATGCTTCAGCGAACTGATAATGATTGCACAGTTTTACTTCAGAGTTATGGCTAATTACGTTAAATGTGGAACGATTTTTTCCTTGATGCAGTCACAAACCTAAAAGCAAAAAAAATACTTCTAATTGAACCAGTTTTACTCTATTCAAGCTGGTGTGCAATTTAAAACACCTTTCATGCAAGCACTTTCATAATATTGTTAAAGGCGCTTTTCCATTTTAAAGAAATTTAAGGAAACTGCAAAATATTCATGAGCTAAATAGGACAAGTAAATAAGGATTTTGTTTTGTGTGTTTTGACTGAAACATTGTCCATACAGGACGTCTTACTTCAATTCTTAAAACTCATCAATAAGCCTAATGTTATTTAACTTCTTTAAGTGTAGATAATACACTCAAGTAAGTGACAGTCGTAAGTTGTCCTCACTTTTTGCAATGAAAATGTGGCAACCTTGTTGAGTATAACAATAAATAAACATGGACAGAAGGGATCGTCATCCTAAAAAGTGTAGAGCTTATCCAAGTGGTTCGGAAAGACAGAGGAGAAGTTGCAGCTAAGTCAAGAAACATTCAAGTTGCTATTTTACAGTGGCAATGAAGTCCAGCGGAGACATTTCTGCGGAACCTGCAAGAGGACAGAAAATCGAAGAACATGTTGTGACAGACTTAGATCTACGTAACGATGAAAATACACCTACAGTAGTTTAACCAGCAGTGCAGTAGCAGAAGAACGTCAAGTGTATCATCGAAAAACACGATAGATGAGATCGCTGACGCTACCACTGGAGGCAACGATATCTGTCCCTGGCCAGTCAATATACCGGAAAAATGCAGGAATATTGGTTGAAATATGAAACAGGTTCTTTCTGACATTGTGATGAAAAGTCATTTTTAAAACATGATGTTCCATAACACAGAAAAGACAGAAACAGGTCACGGAAATGTAACACAAGTATTATTCGTCGCCTGAATCACAATGGCGAAGTAGTTGACAGAACCTGGCTTTGTTTTTCTCCTTCACAAATTTGTGTTAAATGTTTCACTTGTAGACTGATGTGCACGGATACGACTAAATGTGCGCATTTCCTTATTGGAAAAGGAATCTGCGACTGGAAGCACGCCCTTGAGCGCCTGAGGAGCCACGAACATTCAATGAAACATATATATGCCACGATCACATTGTAATTAGGCTAATCACTATGAAGAATTGATACAGAACCAGCCGACCAGGACAATCAATGGGAACGCTATCGGAAATCGCCTCTGCCAGCAACATTTGGTTTCTGTCGTAAAATTTATTGCTGAGCAAGGACTGGCGTTTAGAGATGATGAAAACGCTGGATCGCCCAGAAAGTTTTTCCAAACACTTTTCAAAACTGTTTTTCAAGCAAATATATAAAAAAAGATGAGATGCTTCTAGCGAGTGGTTTTGCAACAGTTTCACAAATCGCTAATCATTGTCAAATGCCATGTTGCGTAGTAAAGTTTCGTTAGTTGAGTCAACAAATGTGACGTCACAAGATTACGTTATAAATATTAATGATATGTGGAAATGCTAGTGAGTTCATCTATAATCCCCTATCTAAAAATTTCTATCCGTACATGGGGCCTCCCACCACGCCTGGGCCCCAGGCTCCTCACCATCTAAATCCGGTGCTGCCATAGCCTATCATAGGTGTAGGAGCAGGCAAATTTTTGGGGATGCGTAGAATTTTGCCCAAATTTACGGAAAGTTGCCCGAAAAAAACTCTAAAGAAAATGACCTCAAAAAGTGACTGCATTTCATTCCATTTTGGGCGCATTTTTTTGAATCAAAGCGCTTCAAGCACCATTTTTGCGCAAATTTCCCCCAAACTTGCCCAAATTTCACCAAAATTGCCTAAAAAAGAACTGAAGAAACGTGACCTCCAAAAAAAGAAATGTCTGCACTTTGATTTCAGGCGCCATTTTTGTAAAATCAAAGCACATAAAGCGATTTTGCGAAGGTTTTCACACATTTTGCCCAAATTTACACAGATTTTGCTCGGACTTTAAGGGATTTTTCCCGGATTTTCATCAAATCAAAAAATTAGGGGGTGAGCTTCCACCCCCTGCACCCCCACCTCCTACACCACTGGCCTTAAAATTGCTTCTAAAAACTTTCACGCAACTCGTGTGTTTGCCAGAAAAAGCCGTTTTGCCCCAAACACACCTGATTCGTTTTGCCTGAAATGTTAGGATTCAAAGATCCCCTCACCCTTCTCGAAGGCTATCCCTCAAATTTGGGATCTTACAGTAGTTTGTGATAGAAATTCCAACACATGCTAGAAGAATTGGGCTAGAACGAATTTATTAAAGCAAGAAGAAAAGTTAGGCAGGTTTACTAGTAGCCCATACGTCTGCCACACTAAAGCCATAATTGCACTAGTCGAGTACAGAATCAAGTGTTTGTTTTAGGCCACTAATTTTTTCTGTCCTGATCGTTCGGTCTGCATCTTGATTAAAACTGAAAAGTTCTGATTTTCGGAAATGTTGCGAAGAGAACATTATCTGTGACCGTTTGTACCACGGTTGAATAATCACGATGACGTCATGGAATGAAATTTCATGAAAATTGTCCCCCCTGAATTGAAGAGCTAGTTGCGCCCCTGGTGCAAGGCCAAGCGACAACGCGAATCATTACCACCGGTCAGAATTTTCTGTTTTGATCACTTCACAGTTGAAAATCAAATTGATACCAGAACAAAAATGTGGCGATTCGAAGGCAGGCTATCTGCAGAGAGTCCCTTACTCAAAACATGAGTTATTAGAAGAGAGCATAGTTTACATAGCAAGTGTTTTTAAGGTTCTGCAAAGCTGCGATGCAGATAGGTTCACTGGAAAGTTTTGCGTCACAGATCATTCGTCAAGCACAATGTCTTCATGTCACGAAGCTTTTGCTGTGGTTCGCACAAGTTCATTGCGTTCAAAACAACATCTCAAAGTTCGCGCTGCACAGTTTGGTTTGCATAATTGCATCACTTTTAAGGAACAAAAGTTTAACAAACTCCAATAAATTATTACATATTGTGATTGTGACTCTTCATCACAATACAATCAAACTTGTTAAAAAACATTGGACACCATTTTCTAACTTATCGGGCGCCATTTAATAGCATGTTGGGCACCATTTTCTAACTTATCAGGCACCATTTTATAGCATGTTGGGCGCCATTTCATAGTAAAAATTGTCGTAGAAAAAACGTGAAATTTCGTGTGACTCTACATTGACTCGAGATTGCAAACCAATGACTCGAAGTGACTCGACTCAGATTCGACCAAATCATGACTCTGACTCGAGTCGAAAAATTTTTAGATGACTCTGACTAGACAAAAATGACTCGGACACATCACTGTCATCTGGCAGCTCTTTCCCACGTACTGTACATGATTTGGTGTAAATTTCGCTTGCTGTAGACCTTATCCACCAGTCAAGGAGTAACGACTCGATAACTTGACAACCTTCCGTGTTTTTCGGTGCCCTGTCGTTTTTGCAATTGCCGTGGTTTCTTTCTTGTCTTTGAAATTCTTGATTTTCGCCGAATAAACTCAACTTAACTCATGACTTGACTCTGACTATACTCGAAAAATTTTTGATGATTTTGAATTGACTCTGACTTGAAGGGCTTGTGACCCTGACTCGATAAAAATGACTCGGGAACATCACTGGCTATTCCCGTACTGCAGCTTGTTGTGGGTATCTGACGTCTAACCAATGAGTTTTAATTCACACAACACACATCAAAACACTAAACGCCAAAGTTTAATCCTTTGCTCTGAGAAGCAAAATAACTGACAAACAATAATATATTTCTGGTGACTATACTGCTGAACACAAATGTCTTTTAACACCTTCGGCGCTGATTGACGCATATATGGGTCATACGTTCAAATGCACAGGGTGCGGAATGACGCATATATGCGCCATTGAATCAAATACACCAGGTGCGGATTGACGTATATAAACGCCAAGGCGATAACTTTCTGCGTACTTGTTTGTTTGCAACGACATTTTCCACAAATGTTGTTCATATCAAGACACGCTAATCCTGAAATTTCATACAAATTGACCAAAAACGTTGTGAGTTATGAAGTTTGGTACCAAACCATCTTGCTAGGCCTTGGCTACAAGACTTTTTCAAAAAAGTTAGGTGCGAACAGTTGTTTGGTAACACACAATAAAATTTTTTGTACTCGTTCGGTTGCAATGAAAATTTACAAAAATGTTTTCCACACCTACGCACATAATTCCTGAAAATATCAAGTGATATCAGCATGGACTTTTTTAGTTATGCAATTTGGTAGTCAGCAACAGTTTGCACCTGAGTAAAGCTAGCCGTCAGTTCGCCCAGCCATCACTTTCGCGACTTGGCTAAAAAAACGCCAACACAAAACGAGCAGATAAGCTAAAAAAAAACTAAAAAAACATATTATGGAAAAATCATATTACAAACAACTCAGACGAATTATTTCAAACGACTTTTAAGCTAACCGCAAACCTTTCGGCAAGTTTTTTCGAATATCGAACGCCCTTAAGCAACTACGGTTTTCTCGTAAACTAAAGGCGTCAGCAAATATTTTTAAACGAACATCACTTGCTAATATCATCAGCTATCAAATAAAACCGTTTTCAGCCTTTACACTTTTTATTAAAGTTATCAAAATCATTCATAAACATGACCGACTTTAGCGCTGCGCTACACTTTTCGGCAAGTTTTTTCGAACATCGAACGCGCTTAAACAACAACGGTTTTCTCAATTAACTAAAGGCGTCAGCAAATATTTTTAAACGAACATCACTTGCTAATATCATCAGCTATCAAATAAAACCGTTTTCATCCTCTTCACTTTTTATTAAGCGCGTTCGATATTCGAAAAAACTTGCCAAAAAGTGTAGCGCTGCCATAAAGCCGGTCATGTTTATGAATGATTTTGATATCTTTAATAAAAAGTGTAGAGGATGAAAACGGTTTCATTGGATAGTTGATGATATTAGCAAGTGATGTTCGTTTAAAAATATTTGCTGACGCCTTTAGTTTATGAGAAAACCGTTGTTATTTAAGCGCGTTCGATATTCGAAAAAACTTGCCGAAAAGTGTAGCGCAGCGCTAAAGTCGGTCATGTTTATGAATGATTTTGATAACTTTAATAACCTTTAGCTTCTGGTGTTACTGTATTCAAAGTCTAAAGTGCATGCAAATATATATTGGTGATTCCAACATTGCAAACTTTCATTTTTGTAGTTTCACGTTTGTTTTATTTGTGGTCTGCGTTTGTAGGAAAGTATTTTCTAAACTATTTTATTTGTTTTGAGATGCAGGTCTGCGTTTTACACAATTTCCTTAATTCGATCGTTGCAAATCGTATTTTTACAAATAGGTTCAACGAAAAAATACGGTAATTTTAGGTATAGGTTACAGAAAACATTGCTTGCACTACGTGCATGGGCGACGAAAGGATTTTTTCTAGGGAAGGCCACTTCGCGATTTTTCCTAAATTTTTCCAGGGGGTGCCAAAGTGGTGAAATTGGATTTCTACCACTCTCAAAACTAAGAAAAAAAAAATTTTTAGCTGAAAATTTCAAAATCCATGAGGGGCCAAGGCCACCATGACCCCCCTTTCCGACGCCCATGACTACGTGTTCGATTTATTACAAATTTGCAGTAGGTTACGTGCTTTTGTGCATAAACGGAAGTTACTCATTACTCTTGGAATAACAATATTAGGGAAGCATACCTTTGAGTGCAAGGAACGCTTTACTGTTTTCATTAACGAATATCGCTCGTGCAATCACAGGTGAACATGCATCGAAAAAAACAAGTACAATATAACTACAGGAGACAGGTGCTGCTTAAAAAACCCTTTAATAAAAAGTGTAGAGAATGAAAACGGTTTTATTTGATAGCTGATGATATTAGCAAGTGATGTTCGTTTAAAAATATTTGCTGACCCCTTTAGTTGATGAGAAAACCGTTGTCGTTTACTCGCGTTCGATATTCCAAAAAACTTGCCGAAAAGTGTAGCGCAGCGCTAAAGTCGGTCATGTTTATGAATGATTTTGATAACTTTAATAAAAAGTGTAGAGGATGAAAACGTATTCATTGGATAGCTGATGATATTAGCAAGTGATGTTCGTTTAAAAATATTTGCTGACGCCTTTAGTTTATGAGAAAACCATTGTCATTTAAGCGCGTTCGATATTCCAAAAAACTTGCCGAAAAGTGTCGCGCAGCGCTAAAGTCGGTCATGTTTATGAATGATTTTGATAACTTTAATAAAAAGTATAGAGGATGAAAACGGTTTCATTGGATAGCTGATGATATTAGCAAGTGATGTTCGTTTAAAAATCTTTGCTGACCCCTTTAGTTTATGAGAAAACCGTTGTTGCTTAAGGGCGTTCGATATTCGAAAACTCTTGCCGAAAGGCTTACGGTTAGCTTAAAAGTCGTTTGAAATAATTCGTCTGAGTTGTTTGTAATATGATTTTTCCATAATATGTTTTTTTAGTTTTTTTTTTTAGCTTATCTGCTCGTTTTTGTGTTGGCGTTTTTTTAGCCAAGTCGCGAAAGTGACGGCAGGGCGAACTGACGGCTAGCTTTACTCTGGTACAGTTTGCTAGGCCTAGGCTACAACACTTTTTTGCAAAACACTTAGGTCTTGACAGTTGATGCGTGTATAAACATAACTTTTTTTTAGTTGTATTGGTGCACAGAAAACTTCCACATATAACATTTATACCTACTTTCATCATCTCTGAAAATTTGAAGTAATTCTAACAAAAAACTTCGGAGTTAGGTACTTTCGTTTCGTAACTACAATCGCGTGTAGGCTACTGAACTTTGTCCTATACACAAGGTTGAGCAGTCGTTGTGTGAAGCACCATAACTTTTTTTAAACTAAAGATTGTGCAGCCAAAATTTACAAGAATTATTGTCAGATTGTTGTGCAATTTGTCTGAAAATTTGAATTTAATACATCAAGAACTTTGCGAGTTAATATTTGTTGAATCACGCAACAGGACTCTGTTCCGGCGCATCAGAGCAACTGTTTGTGCGCGTGGCTTGCAACGCGCTAATTTGGTTTCAGTAGTTGTTGAGTAGGGCGCAATAACTGTTAACATGCTTGATCTTTTGCAACCAAATTTTAGACGAATCTTCCTTTTGTGACAATGCATCTTACCTGAAAATTTGAGGTCAATCGCGCAAGTAGTTTTTGAGTTATTCAATTTTGAGTATAGCTGTTGGATGAAAACAACCTAAAAACTGTCCCGCGTCTGCTAAATAATCGCGTGGAATTCACACCGCACCGAAGGTGTTAATTGCAACAAAACGATTGGTGTTCTTTATTGCCCAAAAAAGTACAATCAACCTGCTCCATCAAATGTTTTTCTGAATGGTGTATGTACAATTTTTTGACCAAGTGAAATACCTGGTTGTGTGGATAAATGCATCACTGAAGGATGATGATGATGATGATATTCAGAGACAAGTGAAATTACTGTACTGTGCAGCAAACAAACTCATAGGCACTTTGATCAGTGCTCGCCTGCAGTAAAAAACATTCTATTTCATGCCTATTGCATGTCAATGTATGCTTGCCAATTGTGGAGCAAATACACAAAGACCAGTATGAAGCGCTTACGTGCTGTGTATAACAATGCCTACCAAATTATGCATTACATATCCAGAAATGTAAGTGTTCGCCCTCACCAGGTTAGCCATGGTATCAGCACCTTTGATGCCCTGTGAGAAACAATTTGTATCAATTTTGTGTACGATGCGCGTCTTCATCCAACTTTTTAAGTCGATCACTTCATATGTCTGATGCTTGTTACAAATCTTCATTTTTCCTCAATTATTCAACGCTCTTGTATGATGGAGAAGAAATGCAGTAGTTGTTGGTGCAATGTTTCGATGTTCACGTTTCTTCAGTATTGCTTTTGTGAAGTAAAAAAATGTGTGCAATGTGTAGGCCTACACACGAAGCATACAAAAAGTAAGAAATGCTGTTAAAGCATTTTGCTCCTCTGAATGTTGGTCATATGCAAACATCGATTCTGCAACGTGCTACTGTATGACTAACCATTTTTTGTGCTGTTGTGAATGACAATACAGTTTGGTGATGATAAAGTGTTTTGCTTCTCTCAATGTTGGTCATGTGCAAAACCGATTCTATAATGCGGTTCTGTGTGGCTAATCATTTTTTGTGCTCTTGTGTCTATCACCGCGTCTGTATGGACCACAAGTCTGGAATAAACTACTATTACTATAATTGATCAGAAATTTTGCAGAGGTAAGAAATTTCGCTTGACACCGGGCAGGTTGCACATCGTTGAACCGTTACGGTTGCCGTCCAACCATTGCCGTTGCGGTCCAACTGTCTGCGTTCAACCATTCCATTCAATTCCATTCAACTGTTACGTGTTTTCCCCGCGAAACATGCTTGCTTGGGTCAGTGGTGCCATTCCAGCGTTTTTCCACTACAGTACCGTGTAGTGTTTTCACTTTTTGCATTTCATCTGGTGTTCTGTTTTTTTTATACCTATTTAGTGTTTTTTTGAGTGAGCTGAATGTGATTAATTTCAGTGTTTGTTTGATTGATGGTGCGTCATGTCACAACGCATTCACATTTTACCTGGACTGGACCAGTTTGAGTTTTAGTTTAGGGATTGGAGCCCTAATCTGCAGTAGTATTGTTAATTGTAACAAGTGTTAGTTATTAGTTAACAATAGTGTTAAGAAAGTGTCTGTAGCCCTGTGGTTCTGCCTTCAACGCAGTTGCAAAAAGTGTCTGTAACTCTGTGATTATACCAGCTCCAATGCCTTGCAAAACGTTCTGTTTTGTCTGTTTTTATCGAACTCCTGCAGAGTGTCGTGTGTGCTTTGTACTATACTCACTATGGTGTATGGACTTCGTGTCTGTTCACAAACAAATAAATTAAATTACACAATTTTGTGTAAAGACTAAAGGTAGTGTCTATTTTACTGCCGATTTTCTGGCAGCTGGAGCTATTGTGCTGCCAGTCTGACGCAATTCGAATGAAAAGGTCAGTTTGTCATGCAATCACTGAATCAGTGTGCTGCTCATAGTGTAGTGGTTATGCTTCATGTCTAGTAATAGTATGCCATTGGTTTTCGGTTCAAATCTCACCGTAGTGACTTTTCTTTTTTTTGCTTTTTAAAAAACTTTTCCATTAGGTGTTACCTTGAAGGTAACCTTCAGGGTTCGGTTAAGGTTTGCGGTTAGCATTATATTACGGTTAGGGCTTTGGTTTAGCATTAGCGTTTGAGTTAGGGGTTAGGGTTAAGGGTTTGCGTTAGGGTTAGCATTAGGGTCAGGGGTTAGGGGTTAGCATTACAGTTAGGGATTAGTGTTGGGGTTAGGGCATAGCTTTAGGGTTTATCTTTTGTTTTTACTTCGTTTCTGCCAAGCTTCGGACTGGTGGCACAACAGCTCCAGCCAAGCCATTGCCATCGGCATTTTGGCGGCAAAATAAATACTGCCTTGTGTAAATGTAATTGCAATTAAGACTTATTTTGTGCAATTGTAATTTGCTAAAATTCTAAAATTACACATGAGCATATAATCTGTTTTGAGTTAAACCGCTACGAAGCCACTGGTCATCTGTATCAAATGTGCAAACAAACTCAGCGTTGCTGCTATCTCCTGTTTTCTTTGTCTATGTTTTACAGTGAGTTGTGCAACCATGTCTTTGTTTGCATTGTGACGCATTTTCTTGCCATTTTCATTGTGTGTAAGTTTTGCTTTTATAGCTAACTTACATTGAATTCTTTTATAAGACTGATCAATATTTTATAATCTAGTGTTTTTTTTGTGAATCTAGTCTTTTTTATCATGAAATCTAGTACTTTTCCGTAACAACAGAGTGGCAACACTGCTTGGGATTGTTGTTTCTTACTATAATAACTTACTTATCGAACTTTTTGGAATAGGTATCAATCCATCCATATCCAGGCTGCCATTGTTATTTTTTTCTACCCAGATCTGTTTTCTTTCAGGTCGATCTGGGTGCTTAGGTTTAATTATGAAAAATCCCTCTAAATCTCAATCTGGCTTTTTTGAAGATTTAAATTTGGGATTGTAGTGTCTATTTTTATTTTGCCATCAGCGGCAGTTGTTCTGCTGAGACTATGTTGCCATTCGAACTGTATCTAGCTTTGAGCACATACAAGGTTGAGTTAATGACAGGTTAATAGCAGCATGTTAACATAGTGGAGTGGTTAGTGTCTAGCCTGCTATGCGAGTGGTTGTTGGTTTGTCTCTCTCCTGACCATTACCTTTGCTTTGGCTTTGTTTGCTAATAGCCATGTCACCTTTGATGGGAGTGCTTTTTATGCAAAAAAAATTATTTCGTGTTTAGATTTTGTGTCCAGATTTTAGGTCAGTGCTCTTCAACCTTTTTTGTCATCGTGGAACCCCTGACATACTTCCGTGTTTGTCATAAAACCCCCATTAACAAAAAATTAAAAAACACAAATTATTAGTAAGAAACTTAAACATTTCGTTATTAGACACTTCAACAAATAGTTATTACAAAAGTTAAAAAGCATGAAATTTAATGACTCAGTTGTTCTTGCTTTTGTTGAATGTAGTTGCTACATTCAGAATTTGGTCATCTGGTATAAAGGACCCATATCTCAAGTATGTGTCATCCCATTTCTTAACTTTGGCAATTGAATTACATTTTGTCCGCTTCAGAAGTATCTTTTGCACATTTGAACTTTATTGCTCATTACTGTCCACACCTTTGCTGTTGTCATTATTTTACTTCATATAAGAAAATATGCTATTTTGCTTCATCTGGCTTGACTAAATAGTAAAAAGTTGGGTTTCACACTGTTTTTACTTTATTCCCACAAAGGCTGAACAGCAGCTCTAGTCTGTAGTACTTTTTACTTAGTTTGGCAACATGGTATAACTATTATGCAACAATAACGTTTTTCTTAATTGCACAACATTGAACAACAAGCGATGCAAGAACTATCAATATTTCTTTTTCGGCTGTTAACTGCACTCAAACACCTGTACAACTAACTGGCTTACTTTGAGTCTAAATGTGGCACGGTGATCTGAAAAATGTCATAATGATGCATCAAGACATTGAAGCAAGAAATCAGTTCCCCTAAAAAACAAGGAATCCTCATGAAACCCGCTAAATCCCACTGCATGTTTTGTGGAACACTAGGGTTCTGTGGAACCCTTGTTGAAGTCTGAAGATCTCTGCTTTAGGTTTAAAGTATAGGTTTAGAGTTTGTTTGTAAGGTTGAGGTTTAGGGTTATACTTTAGCTTTAGGGTTTTAGATCAAGTGACTAAGACCATAATATCCAAGTGTGTATTGTCGTTGTCATAGGCCTATTACCATTTCAACCAGTTGGGTTCACGTACTAATCCGACACCCACTACTTCCATCCCTGGCATCTACCCCCTTGGAATGACCCTCCCTAAAACAGCCTAAGTCCAGTTTAACTGCCTCCGCACCTCCACTAGTGTCGGATGTTTCTGCTCTTGCTTGTGGAAATGGAGTGGAGTATGGCCTCCTTTGTGGCCTGTGAGTGTGACGCAGAAGAACAAATCATCGACCATATTGTCTTCCCATATCCCATCTATTGACCTCATGGACTGCACAGCCTGATGGTTCTGGACGATGAGACAATCAAATGGCTGCTCAACACCTGCCCAGAAATCTAGTGCAACCTGGCAGTGGTTATGAAGAACTGGCTCAAAATACAAGGTGACACAAAAAAACGGTCATCATCAGAAATCGAATAACTTCCAAAATTTAGTTAGATTGACACAAAACTTCAGCTACATTAGGTCAAGCCTATGTAGCAGACATCTCCAAAGTTTCAAGTCTGTACTACAAAAACCCTTTGTTTCACTGGTGCTCAAAAAATGTGCACCAAATGAGCTCTCCGGCGCTGCAGACACATTTGGACCCGGCAGCCAAAGTTTTAAATGACCTTCCCACATTTTTAAAACCTTCCCACATTCCTCCCTTGGGATCGCTGTTATTGCTGCCTTCAGGTAAGGGTTAGTCTGCGGGTTGTTGCCATACACCCTGTCGTTAAGGTATCCCCACATAAAAAGCTAGGGGGTTCAAGTCTGGTGAATGCGGCGACCATTGCGGGTCACACCTGCGGCTGATCAGTCGGTCAGGGAAACGCTGCTGTAGCCATTCCAATGATTCGTTTGAGGTGTGGGGGGTGGCACCAACCTGCTGGAACCACTGGAGGACCCTGACAACCCCTCTCTGTCGACCAAGTGCTGTCCAGAACTTGCCAAGCACCTGGACATATCACTCGGTGTTGATTGTCACAGACTGCTCGTTGTTGTCCTCGAATCAAAATGGTCCAATGATGCCATGTTTAGAGATGGCATCTGTGTAATGGCCTTTGCAGACAGTGCTCAGAGGGTGTGCTACCCTAGAAGATGTTGTTCTTAGACTTCATGTGACCTGACAACACAAAATGTGCCTCGTCCAAAAACCAGTGGATAGACTTCTGCCGAAAATATGCCTCAACTGTAAATATCTTTTGCTCAGTAGTCCATGGCATCTCGAAAGTCAAATTTGGTAGACTCTTAGAACATTGATTCTACTTGGTAAATCTGAAAAATGAAAAGAATTGATTAATTATTTCAAAAGTTATTCAAGTTTAGGTGATGACTGTTTTTTTGTGTCACCCTGTAAGAACCTACTAATGGTAAAATAGCTCCGGCAATGTTTTTGCCTATGATGGCAAAGTAGTTAGTAGACACTATCATTTGGGAATTAGCTGCAGTAAATTTGATAGTATATCTTCCAGTCATTATACTCAGTGTTTGCCAGGTGAAAAAAGAACTCATACAGTATCAGTGAACCAAATGTGTTCAGTCGATTTCACGCCAGTATTACATCAATATAAAAAACTGTAAGTAAAGTATTTGATATTGATATTTGATACTGGTGGTGTTTTGGTTGATTACTTGTGTTGATGAATAGTGTAGGTTGTTTACAATCTCGTATAGTGTTAGTCAGCCATGCAGTTGTGGATACAACAAAAGTAATATGAATAGAAAGCAAATGGTTAGAGAAACAAGTGAAAGGCTTGTACTTGAGTGAACGATGTATAAGGTCATTTTCTCATACACCAGCTAAAGAAATTGATGAAACAATGTTTGAAGATATGTCTTTGTGTGATAAATCTGTCTCTGATTTCTGGTATTATCAGCATAACAATACTGTAACATCAAAGACAGCATGGATAACTCGGAGTTTGGAATACTTTATGATTTAATGAACAATATTATGATTTTATTAAACATTATCCTGTTGTTTCTTTGCATATCATACTTGTTACATAACCACTTCAACCAATCATGTTCAACTAAAGGCTAAATAACTCCAGCCCAGCTTTTGCCTCATGGGGCAAAATAGACACTATCAATTAAAGTCTTCAACAGTGCTAATTATACCTTAGAATAAATCAGAGAAAGTCCTGTTGGAAATAACCACATAAAAACAACAAATGTAAATGAAACCACCATGCTGAATGTTTCATATCAACTGTATTTATTGCCAACAAATTACAGTAAGTGAATAACAGGGCAATAAGCAATACATCAAGTAATTCTCATGCAGTGGCACATCTAGCCTGGAAAAATGGGTCTGTTGCAGAAGGGCAGCTTTTAATATCACTTTTCAGCGTAAAACCCTGTTTTCTCTAAGACTATAAATCGGCTGATGAATTTTGCAATGTTGCCAAAGTATCATATCGGCAAAAGTCCACCGATGTACAGTATATCTGTTATATTTGCTCATAAAAGCTGCTACCTTAGTTTTCTGCACGGAGTGTGTGACGGTTTCGTTTCGATGCCTCCACTGATTAGTCTGATTACGTGCCGCGCAGAATTGCATTGCTTGATTACGTGCCATGTGGAATTGCATTGCTTTGCTTGGTCGTTTGTATCGCACGTCGATGTCAGATGGTTTCTAGTTTCGTACCAGGCGTTTGTCGTATTGCGCTGCAGATGTTGATGTGTTCTTAGTTGAATAAAGCCTAGTGAAAGGTTTCCTTCGTCGCTAGGTTCTGTTGTGACAATTTATTCAACTAAGAAATGGATAAACAGTTGCTTCGT
>Ga0210059_1006564_pt1 | contig 18633 bp, 16 predicted proteins | sample Ectturendosymbi2_FD_188042 | JGI IMG/M metagenome (GOLD analysis project Ga0210059, IMG submission 188042) | Ecteinascidia turbinata endosymbiont from Florida, USA - Sample 2 (SPAdes) (version 2) | ecosystem: Host-associated > Tunicates > Ascidians > Unclassified | place: Key West, Florida... | reverse complement strand
TTTCGATGAATGTTCAAGAAAATTTGGTTCAAATTTTCAGGGCGTGTATCCCTGAAAATTTTGGTGCTGCGTACCCCCCGTTTTGGCTCTTCGTACCCCCAAGGTGTACGTGTACCCCCGGTTAAGAACCACTGTGCTAGCAAGACTTTCTGCGTTACTTAGAAACAAGAGCTGCAAGCGTCTGGCTCTCGTCCAAAGCGATCAATAAAGCGATCGTTGTCTTTGCTAATTTTTTCACTGTGAACGCTGACAACGGAAGCTTGCACAAACCGGACAACGGAAGTAGACCTGTATGCTGACACGACTACGAACAACTTACTAGAATTATAACACCATGCAGGCTTTACAAATTCAGCATATGAATTATGAAAACTCGCTACAGCAAATACAGTTTTGCACTTAGTATTTACTCAGATGTCAGAACGACACCGATTAAGACGTATTCCCACAAGTTCGCATAGACGTATTCTAGCAAGCCGCGTGGTTCCATACTGCGTGGAAAAGAAGCCTGCATAAGCGTATTTCGACACTCAAGCACATCGGTCACACTCAGGGGCGGATCCAGGGGGGACGATTGGGGAGATCTCCCCTCCTAAAAAAATCTAAGAAAGTAACATTATTATCCATGATTTTGTACAATTCGGAAAGCAACATTCGCGATATATGGCCATTATGTCGTACATTGTCGTTTGTCACAGCAGTGTTGTGAAGTAGGCTTCAACCCTCATACAGTAGCGAAGCTGTTATGAGCCTTGACTACCAATTATTACTGAAATCGCCCCCCTAACTTTATTGGTTGGATCCGCCCCTGGTCACACTCGCACCAACAATGGATTTTTCAAACTTGTGGAAGCATTGCTACAGATTCACTCATGCTTTTTTTCGCACAGTAGAAATGTACCTAGCTTACCGCTATCAGCAGTCACGTCTCGCTGCATTACCTTCCAAGTGTGCGTTCAACAGTGCAACAAAACGCCTGCTGCCGTAACATGCAACAATACGAAAACGCCTGCTACCGTAACCTGAAGTGAACCACTGAAGATTTGCTGCCATGTTATTGTTACACAATAACAACCAACAGTAGAACAATCCGCTCGCAAGTTTCGCAACCCGCCTCTGCAGGTAAAGGAGGGGACTTCAGTGAACCGCAATCTTATCGCTGCCTGACACCACAATTGTGAACCTGGCTCTTGTGCAGTGTGAGTGTCATGCAGGCAAATAAACTGTCATTGCAAGAATGTTTAATTCAATTAATCGGAATTAAGCTGCTGACTTAGGTTTTCTACAAAATTTTGTACCTTAACCGCACATTGCAGGGGCAAAAGCCCGTTTCTCCCCCTGCGGACGCCCATGCTAATTTAATTATAGTTCCTATTCCAAATTTTCTTCTGCAGCGCAAACATTAACAGTTGAATATATACAGTAGTTATCATTATATTATTGAACACACTGAAGTTGCTGATTAATTTATCATTTCAAAAAACACAGATTTAACGCACTTTTTCATAATTATATCTAGACACCCAGGTCGACTGAAAAAAGCAGATCTGGTTCGAAAAACCCCGCAATGGGAGCCCTGGTCACATGCGGAAAAATACCAACATCCAAACGTTTGAAGATTTCTTGACGTGTCATTGTTACGCAATGAACACCAACAGTAGAGCAATCCGCTAGCAAGTTTCGGAACCTGCGTCTGCAGGCAAAGGAGCGGATATGAGCGAACTGCAATTTCATCATTGCATGACACCAGAACAGTGAACCTGGCTCTTGCGCAGTGTCAGTGTCATACCGCCAAACAAACTGTGATTGCAACAAGTAAATCAATTCAATCGGAACTTAGCTGCTAACTTCAGGTTTTCTAGAAATATTTGATTCCTAGTCCCAATTTCCATGGGGGGAAAATCCCCCCCCCCCTGCGGACGCTCATGCTCATAATTGACAATGACAAACAAGACCCATTTCAGTTTGTGCGTGTTTGATTATTATTTCTTATATATTAAATAAACACGAAACATGATCTCATTTTAAATTTTTTCAAGCAATTTTGAGGGGTGGAACAGGCGGCACTTTTATGGTCGGCCCCGGGCGGCACTTGGCCTCGCTACGTCACTGCCTCTGGCACTGATTCATTGTTCTTGCAGTTCCACCCTACTGTACAATCTGAGCTCTAAATTACCCAAGCAAACACACCAACTACATCACCTCGCTTCAAGAACGTCATCTTCCGTCACCATTACGCCAGAAAGAAAAACATCAGTTCTATTGAAACTGAGCAACGTTGCCTTTGTTGAGTTCTTCACTTCAACCCCCCGAAAGTTTGAAAAGCCCACTTAATAACAAGGCTGCAGCTTGAGGCATTTATTGAAAATATGCCACTGAACATTAAACAATAGCATCAGACGTTCCAAAAATGTCGGTCGGCAATGCCTAGGTGTCAGGTGATGTAATGAATAAAGATGTGCCGTTGGGGTGTTGCTAAGGATCGAACGATAGGAGAAAAAGGATTGAGCTAGCCTTGAATATTTACCGTGTTTTCATGCAGGGCCTGTTTTATTACATTTTCAGTGTAGGGTCAATATAAACCTCGAACTACTGGGCCTGCAATATTTGCTCGTCTGCAGTCGAATGTCATCGTTTCTGTCCTTTGCTCAAACGACTTATGACTGAGGTGGGGGAACTAGCTTTGGCTGGAGGGGAAGGTATAGGGACTGGGGAAAACTGCCTCCCAAATAAGCATGTTGAAAAAGCCCTGATTTGAAGACAAGCATTGGGGTAATTCAGCACATTGGATTTGACCCAGACTTTTGAGTGAACATTTAATCAATTTGCTGACTCCACAGCCACATTTCCAAGCTTTTCAGACTAGCCTACCAATGTAGGGCTTCTAAACACAAAAAATGAAGAGTTGCAAACTTTTTTAACTTGAAATGTTTTTTGAAAAATGGAGTTTTAAACCGCTTTCAAAATAAAATATGCCACCCCCAGAAGTTGCGGCCCGGTGCCCGCGGCCCCTAGGCCCCCCTTGCTACGCCACTGCCATCCCGCACAATGACCATCCTGAGAGATCTAAGGACATACATATTACTGTACAAGATCGTAATCATCAAGCTGATCACCACGATCAGATACAAACAAATGTGGCGTCAGCGGTTGATGCGAAACTGTGAAAACTACAAGTCGATTGACTTTTCGACGGGAAACAGCGCTAAAATCGATAAAATCTCTATTTCGGTGAAAACCGAACCCAATGACTATTACGGCTGATGTACAGGCGTGTTTATTGGCTTCAGCGCTGTTACTTCGCAAGTGCATTACTAGTTGACTCCCTCGCTCTTGTAACTTTCGTAGCTTTATATCATTTTTGATCCAGTTGTCTTGAATCGCGGTTCTTAGCGTGATGAGTCAAATCTTGTACAGTAATAGAGATATGCTAATATACTGAGCCGCCACAATAATTATTGAAATTAGCAAGAAAGTTTTGAGTTGGTGCTTATAATACTCCCAGAATGTGCTGTTTATAATCCTGCACATCGACCCAAATCACAATCAGATAATTTTTCCTTTCACGAGCAGGCCTGCTATATTTGATAGCAGGATCTCAACAGTGTAAGAAAGTTTCTTGGCATGTACTTTCACGAGATGTTTCTGTCTGCGACAGGCCCGAAACCAGTTGGTGGGCAACTGGTCAACTGCCCCCCCCACCTTGATATTTTAAAAAACGTTTTAAGTTGTTGGGCACAACAACAAGTTATAATTGAATTAAATATATTTGCCCCCCCGAAAATATCATCCGGTTGCAACCCTGGCGCTGCTCCTGGAAATTTGGAATGATTTCGAGATGGTTAGTACATAGAAGATCGACTCAAGAAGTAAATTCTTCTCAACGGTTTGTTGCGTGAAGTCACAGACTCCGAATGAGACACAAAACGTACGGAAGCGGAATACAGTTGGTAAAAGTTTGAAGATGACTTGTATCTTAACACGTTTTGACTCGACTTGCTTATTTACTATGATTAGATTTGAAAGTTTTCGAATCGATCGGACCTAAGATTTGTGTATGATTCGACGAGAACTTAAATAAATTAATTTGAAAATCACATTTTTGTAAACGCTGTTTGTATAACTTTTGAAAAAATATTTCTTTCGCTAGTTTTGATATTTTACCGACTATTTACTTGCGTTGCAGTTTTGCAAAGCAGTTTGAACAGTTCTACAGGAACAAACGCATTGAGCGTTCTTTATACAGTAGCGGTCATTTCAACAATATTTGTTCCTGCTCTTGCAATAGCAAAGATGGATTGTCGGAAATCAATTTTCTTCAGCATCCTTACGTATTCCTTGTTCACTGTCGGTAGGTGTTAAGCATACAAGAAATTTACTGCAATATCGCTCATAATCTTCGAAAAGTATCATAACGTAGTGTGAACTTAACTACGGTAGCACACTTTGGTGTGACCTTGCAAATCAATTTCAGCAAACTTTTATCCGAAACCATTCGTTCTCATTCCTGCTTCGTTTGTGCTCGGTATTGGAGGAAGTGTATTATGGGGAACAGCAACGTACTACGTGATGCAAATTTCGCAGCGTCATGCAAAAGAGAAAAAAAAGGACGTCGTGGAAATCACTTCAGACTTTTTCGGCAAGTTCTACGCAATTATGAATTTGTCTCTTCCTGTCAGCACGATAATTATGACTGTAGTATTCGAAGTATTAGATCAGGAAGTTGTAAACACTACAGTTCCCATTACTTTAAAAAAAAATTCAACAAACGGAAGTGCCGAGTCAGCTTGCGGTCTGTACCACAAACTGCCGCAGCCTGAAGACGAAAGCTACAAACTGATCAGTGATGTCGCAACTTACGTCGTCTTATCCGTTTTTCTTGCCTTCAATGTTGTAGCAGCTGTTCTGTGTTTGTGCATCGACGAAGTATCTGGGACAGAAGCCACAGATTGGAGACCGAAAGATGAAACAACCATTTCCTTTCAACCCACTGATCAGATCGAGTTAACAGATACGAGCATCAGAAAAAGTGAGATGAAATACAAGGAGGAAGCCACGCAGTCAAAACAAGATGGAGAAGTGCTTTATTTGTTACGATGTACAATCAAACTGCTTCTTACGGACAAGACTGCCATGCTTTTGTCTTTTTTCACACTCAACTTTGGCATGCTTCAAGGTTTCCTTGGTGGAGTTTTCAACGCATCTTGGATCACTTGCCAGTTGGGTAAGTTGTAGTTATGGTTTGCTGCTAGGATTTTCAAACAGGTGACGTTTGTTCGCAGCCAAATCAAACTTTGCGTTTTGTTCTAACGATAGATCATTTACATGCGATCATCATGAGCTTATCCCCTGAAATAAAACGGCAATAACACATTAACGCCGCTTGGCACAGAAACAATATTGGACGTATTCATTGTGTTTAGTATGCCGCTGTACTTTTCTGAGGATTCTGCATAGGTTTCAAAGTTTGCCTCTTGTCACCATGATCTTTTCGAGTACAGATCAATACCTTCACAAGTCAAATGACGTTGCCACTCGCTGTTGTCAAGTGTCGATTTTTTATTCATCGCGCGGCTTAACTGCCATAGCGTGGTGTTATGATGCCCACTACTGGCCTATTCGCTTGCTACGTCGCAAAGCAGTTTCCAACTAGAGTAAACAATAAATTCATTTAATTATCCGATGCGGTGTAATGGCAATCGTACGACTTCTGCTCTTGCTCATTAATGATAGGAGTGACACAGATTAAAATAAATCGTTCTAGATTTTGTTAGCAAATCCATCTTCAGGGGGTACGAAGACCGATACCGGCCCCCCTAGCTTCTGGGGCCCTTGTCGAAACTTGTATAGATTGTTTGTATAGGATCATGGCCAAAAAATTGATAATTCATTAATTAATTCCCTAGCGGAATAAATAATTAGTTTTGTGGTTTTTAGGCCATAACTTGCCAACCACAAACGCTAGAAAGCCAATCAAGGGCTCTAAAGACGCGGATTTTCGCCTATTTTTTTAAAGAAAGAAGCAAAAAATTGCCCCTTGCGGTTGGGGCCCAGGGCTCGATGACCCTATCCTAAGAGCCCTAAACATTTCCCAATTGTGACGTCACCCACAAAAAGTTCAAATCCAAAACTCCCCAATTTTTTGATCGAAACTACAAGACTTTCCGCATCTTTAGACGGTTTGAACAGCTCTAGGTCAACCGCTTGGCGAGTTGTGGCCGAACAAATACTTGCCCAAATTGGGCAAATCCCCGGACTTAAAGGGTTAATGATTCTGTTTTATACATTCCTGTATACGTTTTGAAATCTTGATAGTCAAAAAGCTGAAGTGGAGATAGTCTTATTGCTTTCTCAATATATTCTCTGAAATTCCCAGTTGTGCAGTGGCAGAGTAATGACGAAATGAAAAACGTGCAGGCCCGTAGCCAGTTTGGGACACCAGAAGAGGCGAAGAGTTTTCCGAGAGGGGCCAAATTTTTTGAACTATGTCCAATATTTTTAAATTATGTACAACACATTTTTCAAGGGAAGGCGAAAAATTTCCTAGGGGAGGCTTAGCCCCCCCTGCGCAGCATGTTTCAACAAAAATTTGTAAATACTCTAATAACTCGATAGCATATCTACTGTTCGACTTCGACTAACCACAGTGATTCAACACCAAGGAGCTTGGATCGAGCACAACATAAGCTATTGAACTGTGCTTGCAAAATGGCGATGTAAGAGGAAAAAAGTTACACCACACAAAAATTACATGTGTGTGCGACAGGCCTACGAAAAAAATTGCAAGGTATTTCTTTCAATACAACATACTTTATCAAAAATGGATACATCTTTTTGGACCACACTGTAACAAATCGATATGAAAGAGTATTTCACTGTACAAACAAGACAATTCAACATTAAATCATATTCAACTAGTCCAGAATTTTCTTGGGTGTCATGAGAAAACTTGGGAAAGTTTTTCCCAAACATCGGCTCATTCCTACATTGCAATGATACCCTGATGTGGAAATTACCTTTGACCTTGTTTTCAACTGAAATTTGAACTTGCAACGCAAAACCGATTTATATTTGAAATCATACACTTAGCACTAAACAAAAATCCACTTTTTTTCGTATGATAACTTCGATCTTCATTTTCGGTATTTTTTTCGTTGTGCTACATTTTTCATTGATATGGCAAAATTTTGTTTATCTGTTGGTGATTGCCCAACAGCGGTTAGAATAAAAATGTTAGAGTAAACTGTACTTTTAACCATAGCAAACGAATCTGTGAAGGTTACTTTCGACGCGTGAGACTGTCAGAATTTAATCAAAACTTTCGCTTTCACCATGAGAAGGGATGAAATCAGGACTTCATGTGCACGAGTTTTAGGGTCATCATCTGTTGCTACATCAAGAAATTTTGGCTGACGCTAAAACTCAAAGCATGATAAGGACAAAGAAGTGCAGCTGAATAAGACTGAGAGCATGTTACAAATCACTTCAAACGGTTTGAACCGTCAATTATTGTTAAGTTCTTGGTCAGCAGGATTCACGGCGTCTCGCGATAGAAGAGAATCGCGATCAATTCCCAGCTCTGATCTTGCAGAGAATAGAACGTTAACACTCACATCATACAACTTACAAGAAACTAGGAGCCGGTAAATTTGTTACGACGCCTAATCCAATTCGTCCGCATCGCCTAGTTGTAAATTCAGAGAGCAGAGCAGTGATACACAAAGATGGTTTATATCTGTTGGGGAGGTCAGTGCCTTGATTTACGCGTCGAGCATTACACTCTATGTGACAATCGATTTCCCCTGTTTAGAGTGTGCGATATGACTAAATTCGTAAAATCATGTCAGCAACTTTAATTCAAACTGCAGAAATAACCTATCAGTATAAAAGTGATTCTCTATCCAATTTTCAAAGGTGCATTGTTTCAGTGCAACTGAATGCGAATAGATTTGTCTTCTTGCAGTAGGATATCGTACGTTCGAGTTTGGAAGGGTAGATTTTTTCATGCGATGAAAATCCAAATGCCACATATAGGAAGAAGTTTCTTGTTATGGGGCGAGGGACCGCAAGGTCATCGAATCAAGCCTCACAAGCAACCAAACAAATAACGTAACACGTAAACAAAACCAATGGCACATAAACAAAAGTAAACAAAACGAAAACAACGTAAACAAAACACAACACGTAAACAAAATACACGCAACACGTAAAAAATCCGATGACAGACAGCAATGTAATTTCGCACATTACGCAGATCAAGGGGAGTCACCGAAAAATATCTGTAAAACAGGACATTGACACAAATAGAGCATGTTCATATTGCTTCAGTGAAAAATTAACTGCGTCAACTATTAAAATCAAAAGATTGGTTAACATTGAACAGAATTGGAGCACATAAGCAATATTTAAAAGAAGTATTTCCCAGATTATAGATATATTACAGCATAACTTGATCCAGTATTTTTGTATGTTGGACAAAAGGCTAGGAATGATTTATTTCTGAAATCCTTGGGAATATTGTTCCAGAGTCTTGGCCCTGTGCAGAGGCGTAACGAGGTTAGATAGCGCCAGGGGCAAGAAGCAAGTTTGGCGCCCCCATGTTCGAAACTGAGGTCTTTCAGAGGCAAATGTACTGTATTGAAGAAAGTACTTGTGACATTGTTGGGACTTTTCGGCGCCCCCCGCAGTGATTTGGCGCCCCCATAGTGACTCGGCGCCCGGGGAATTGCGTCCCCCTTGTTACGCCACTGACCCTGTGTGGTATAGATCTTCGTATTAGAGTTTTTTTTGATGAAGTTGTATTGAGATTGTTATTAGTGACTATTCTAGTAGAATAATTATGTCTTTCGTTAATATGAGAATAACAGCAGGAGATGAAACTTGGAAAGTAATTGTGAACTATTTTGTACATAAATTTTCCTAGTTCATATTCATATATTTGGTTAATTTGAAATATTTTGTATGAGTTATATAAATCTAGCATTGGGATGTGAGCAGCTCTAGTAGATATTTTACAAATACAGTACAGCGTATCGAACGGTTATGAAGCACCTTCAGATGAGTTAAATACGTTGCAGGGACTTTACACCAGGTCAAAGTTGCATAGAGGAGATGAGGATAAATTAAACAGAAGTAGACTTTTCGTAATATTTTGATATCAGAAATTGGCTGAAGTTTGAAGAGTGCGTGGCATCCTTGAGCTACTTTCTTTTCACCTGAAGCAATCTACTGTTTCCATGTTAGATTGGAATCAATTATGGTGCCTAAGTATTTAGTAGAGTTAACTTGCTCTAATGCAGGGGTTCCCAACCTTTTTCATGCCGTGTACCTCTTCAGCATTCCGACAGATGAAATATGTCCCTCTTTAGCGTTTCACCAGATAAGCATGTACCCCTTTAGTATTTCGACGAATGAACAGTACCCTAAAATTTCTTTTGACAAAATATTTGGTCATGATTATTCACGGATATATTTAACAATGAGCAGATAATGATTTTTGAAAATAATATTCGTTGATATATGTATAAATATTTGGAAATAAATAACACATAAATACACTTTTCTCTTCTATTGCGAACCTCAAATGTACCCCTTCAGATAGGGAAATGTACCCCTGGGGGTACATGTACCCCAGGTTGGGAACCCCTGCTCTAATGGAACATTGTCGCAATTTATGTTTAGCGTTTCAGGTCAGTTATGATAATTGAATAAAATAGTTTTTGTTTTAGACAGATTTAATGTAAGTTTATTCTTTTGCAACCAACTGAATACTATGTTTATTTCGATATTAGATTTTTTTATCAAAATTGGTGGGAATGGTATCAGAAATAATTAATGTTGTGTCGTCAGCAACAATATTGCAAAAAAATTGGAAGACAAGGGAGATCATTAATATACAACAAAATAGCACAGGACCAAGAGTCGAACCTTGCGGCACACCACAAGTGATTTGCATTTATAAGATTGAACTCCATTCGCATAAACGAATTTCTGTACATGTAAATATGATGTGGAAAAGTCTGAAGCCAAACCATGAATTCCATAATGGTTGAGTTTGTCTAGCAATATATTGTGATTCACAGCATCAAATGCTTTTTTTAAATCAAGAAAAATGCCATATATATATTGTCCAGAGTCATTTAGATGTAATATAGAATTATGACGTTGGTTTAAAGCCAGAAATGTAGAAAGTCCAGAACGAAAGCCAAATTGGTGTTTTGAAATTATGTTATTGGTATCTAGGAAGCTGACCAAGTTTTTATGCATCAGTTTTTCAAATATTTTGGAAAAGTACGATAAAATTGATATTGGTCTGTAGTTGGAAGCGATATCTTTAGCACCAGATTTAAATACTGGAATAACCTTGGCAAGTTTTAATTTATCAGGAAAGACATCGTTTTGTACGCAGTTATTAAATATATCTGCTAAGTAAGTACATATGACTGCTAAGTAAGTACATATGATATTTTTATTCAATTTCACTAATCTGACAGGAATATCACAAGGGTCAGTAGACTTTTTGTGATCGAGTAACTGATATAGGAAATTAGTTGTGTTGAATGCGAATTAGAAATATGAAAAGGAAGTTACAGAATTAACCATCTTTTTAAATGGAAAGAACGCAACTGAAGTTGTGCTAAGAAACTTGGATTTAATAAACAGATAAGCCGGGACAAAAGAAAACATCGTCGATATGCAAAACTTAAAAATATAAAGCCAATTTCAAACAGGGGTGTGTTTAAAATCTTGTTTTTTATTGTTTGAAAATTCAATCAATTTTTTTCAAAGCGGCAAGACTTCTTAAGTTGCAGCAAACTTTCTTCATGCCGGTATGAATCAGGTGTATGTGTCCACAGCAAACAGATAATACTGAGATTGACTTTCCAACTTTTTCAGGCATCAAATACTTGGCATCAATTTCTTTGGTCAGCAGCGGATTGTACACTGTTGAATGCTACGTTTTTGGAAAACTCCCCAAGTATACAACACATGCCAAGATCTTCCTGGTCATAATGACTTTTGAAGCTTTACTGTTCATCTTTATGATTATCTGGCAACCTCAGAGTGATCAAGTGTGGATATTTTTTGTGCTTCGAACCGCTTTTACTGTTTGTCAGAGCTCACTGCGCAGTCAGATAGGAAGCATTTACAGCAGGTTTTATCCAGACAACAAAAAAGCGGGCTCAGCTCTTGTTCATCTTTGGGAGTTTTCAGGTACTGCCATAATTTTTGGAACAAGTGGATTTTTATTTCCATTTCAAGTATTGGCGGTGAATTTCGCTACATGTGTGATAGGCACTGTGCTTTATTTGATCGCCGAAAAAATACAAAATAAACCCAACAGAACATGTCGCATTTGCTAGTTGGAAATATCCTGTAATTTAAAGAACGTGTTGTAGTATAGACGCATAATCTGATAATGTGCAACTGCTGACAATGTGCAACGTTCCAGCGGATTAAAAAATTTTGCACACTCAAATTTTGTTACATTTTACCGTTGGCAAAAGTGTAGTCGCACAAGAAATGGGAAAACACATCATCAAACAAACCGCGCTGTTGCAGATAACCACGTTAAAAATTTTTCTGTTGTAGATTTTACAAAAATCAAGATATGAGCCGATATTTTAGTACCACATCAGAAAGTATGAAAGCGAAGTTGTGCATTTGAAAAGTGGTATAATGTACCACCATTCTTCGGAATCGCACTGCTGTCATTAAATTTGAAACAATATATTTTGTTTCATTTGTTTTTCATCGTTTGAGCGAGTTCTTTCAATCCACTGCTAGGCCGCACTAGATCTCGCTGGGCAAGCGTTGAGCAGTCATTCGATTATTTCGTCATCCAGAACCGTCAGACCGTGCAGTCCATGGGAAGGTCAATGGATTGGACAATGAAGGACCACATGGCCAACGGTCTGTTCTTCTGTGCCACACTCACAAGCCGCAGAAGGGATCATACCCCATTTGTGTAAGCAGGAGCGTAAACGTCCGATGATTCTCTCGAGGACCTTGAAGGGGACGCACAATAGGGATATAAGGCGATAACGCTTTGGGTCCCACAAAGGCTTATTTGGCTTAGGGACCGCAACTGCTAGTGCTTTTCTCCAGATCTTGTGAATTTTGAGTTGGCGCATGAAGGAAGCTAAGAAGCCGCATAACCAAGATTTGAGAGCTGATCCGGCGTAGAGTATCAGCTCTGGGAAAATGCAATCTAGTCCCGGAGGTTTTCCTGCCTTTAAGTGGTTGAGGGCGTTAAAAAGTTCCTCTGGCGTAAAGGAGCCAGAGACACTATCTCCCTCAGGTTCTGGGACCTTCCAAAGACGGACGCCTCCTTGTTGACGGGTTTTGTGGACTTGCGGTCCCTCGTCTTGTGTGCCCCGTTCTTCGCGAGTTGCGAAGCGATAGAGTTTGCCGAGATGGGGTACAGGCGCGAGGAGTGTCCGGACCTGCTAGCAATTTTATTGGTGGTGCTCCACGCCTTGCGGCTAGAGTGCGAGAACTCGATGGAATTGACAGCTTCTTCCTATCGCTCCTGTCTCTTCTGGTCGAGCCGTAAAAGTAGGGATGAAGAGGCTCTGTCGGAGTCAGTCCCCACTGGGCCTCAGAGGAAGGAGCGATAGAGGGTCTCACTTTCTTTGTCCCAACATGGCACATAGTTCTTGCGACTGCTACATGGGATGGACTGTTAAGAACAGTAGGTAATAATGTAATTTTTTTTGCATTTGTTTTCGAAAATGTTGTCAATACATTATTTTATCAGATTTAGATTTTAAAAATTTTGAAAATTCTTCAAATAATTTTGCCCAGTTTTTAGCAATTCTTGCCTGATTATCGCAAACTTTTAAGGTGTGGGTTTGCAACCACACCATATGCTACGTCTATGAACTTATGTTTTCTTTTTTAAGTTTCTTTAACGGATTCATATATATTTCTATTGGATACGACCTGACCGATAACAGTAGAAATCTTGCAAGAAATCATGGGCGTCGGAAAGGGACGCAAGAGGGGCCTTGGCCCACCCTGTATTTTGAAATTTGATGTGTTTCTATTACATTTTAGTAGAAAAATGTTTTTCTCTTAGTTTGGAGTCGGTAAAATGAAATTTCATCACTGTTGCCCCACTTGGAAAGATGATTTTGGCCACCACCTGGAAAAATTCACTATGAGCCGGGAGAGTGATAAAAACATTGTTATTTACCCTCGTCCGTGAGTCATTAGTATGCAAAAGGAATTGCCTACACGCAAGACAATCAATCAGCTGGTTTTGAAACGCTATGAAGATGATACAATCCATACAGAAAAACAATGACTACTGTATGTAAAAATTTGAATGAAACCAAGGATCACCCTGGTATTATATAAACTCTCCTTAATTGTAAAAAGACAGTCGATGTAGTTCTCCCCTAAAAATTATAAACAGTCTGCTACACCAGTTTTCTCCTTGAATGGCTTAGGTGTTAAGGTTGCTGAACAAATCAATTATCTTGGTGTATTCCTTCGTTACGACTCACTAAAAATGACAATGACATTGAAATACAAGCGATAACACTTTATTGTGCGGCATGCTCGTATCCAGCTTGGGTCACCAGAGGGGCAAAGAGTTTTCTGAGAGGGGCCCAAATTTTTGAACTATGTTCAATAGTTTTAAATATGTCCAACACATTTTTCCAAGGGGGAGAAAAATATTTTAGGGTAGGTTGCCCCCCCTAGTTACGGGCCTGTTGTGCGGCAAACAAACTCATAGGATAGGCACCTTTGTTCAGTGTTCTAATGCTTTCAGAAACACTCTGTTTAGTGACTAATTTTTGCCAATGTACAGTTGACAACCGCAGTTCAAATACACAGTGTCTGCTATTTAGCGCATCCGAGTTGCTTAAAAAACGTACTTGTGAATATGAATAAGATGTGATCCCGATGCTATATGAAATATCTAATAAATTGTAAAAGTTGTATTATTTTTTCAAAATCAGTGTAAGTTGGTTTATATATTTTTGTGTTAAACTGTGTGATTCGTGTGATTGTGTATCGGGTGCAATTTACACATTCGTTTCTGTATTTACTGTACGCACCCAGTGATGGAAAGCTAGATGATCACGTAGGAAACAATCTGAACTGCGCACTTGAGTAATGCTGTTTTTTTTTTTTGAGTGAACATACCAGAGAGTTCCTCGTTGACATGCGCATGCGTGCAGTAAATCCTGTTTCAGAAGTGAATAGGATGAACAACCTGAAAGTTTCCAAATTCATTACCACACACATTACAGTGCTTCTTAAGCTCATGGTAAAGTTTATCAATTTGAGCTAATGAAAGAAAACGTTCATCGCGGCGCACATGCTTTGACCGGCCTCATGTTTGCTGCTTTGGTAATAACGTTTTCATAACTGAACGATAGGCTTGATTCTGATTTCGTGCAAATTTTTTTTACATTTGCGTTCCATTACGACATCTCTAAATAATCGCCGTCAATTAAATTACAATGATTTACGACCCAATTCCTTTTATTAAGCTTGTTCAAAAAATTTTAGTTGGAAACTACGAGCCTATTATGGGTATTTGCGAAAAAATATTTGTAAATAATTTGCACAATCTGCATTTGCAGATCATGTTGTGAATCAAATATAAATTTTCAGAATGTCTAGCCCCCCTGCACAAACATGAAGGACCCCAATGGAAGACTTTCTGGCGGCGGTTCTGCCCAGGCCCGCAGACACGGGGGGCATTCGAAGGAAGTTACCACCAAATCCTTTTTATTCCCCCCAAATTTTGTTGTGCTCAGAAAAATTTATTTTGAACATATGATAAAACAAAAATATTTCCCCCTTAGAAATGCATCTCTCCCCCCCAACCTCAAAACCTGGCTAAGGGCCCGGTTCTGCCAACATTGTGTCTGCAATTAGGATATTTATTTTGTTTTGAAGGCCATGCGGCCTCAAGATGTAGCGTAACGTCGAAAACGTTTTTATAAACCACCATTAGGGGGCCCTGTAAGCATTTTGGGTGGCCAGAGTTGGGCTGTAACGACACTGCGATAGTGTCAGAAAAGCTTTTACCAAAGGCATCCCACTGATGGAGACCTGTGATAATTTGCTATTGTGGAATAATTTCAATGATCCACTCACTTATCTCTCCTTTTTAGTTTTAAATCTTTTGAATCTGTTGTTTTATATATCATTTCATTGGAAGTGGGCCGCAAGTTGTTACGTTTTTGTGAATGGCCAGTACATCAAAAGTAGTTGGACCACGCTGGCCTAGTCATTAAGTGGTCTTATCTAGATTAAATTTTGGCAGGCGAAGTGAAGATCTCTGCAAAGGTTAAGTTGGCTAGTTTCAATGCAACTGATATATTTCTGTATGACGTCACGGTGTCGGAAAACCACGTTCTTGAAGCGAGATAGTACATTTGGTGTGTTTTATTTAGAGCTGAGATTTTAGGTTCAAACTTCAAGTAGGGTGATCAGTGCTAGCCAATAGGCAATGTGGGTTTTGTAAAAGGTTTTGACTCCATTGTTCAATGGTACACTTAACATTTGCAGTCACAGAAAAAGTTATTTCAACAAGAAAAGCTTAGAAAAGTTATTTCTCTCATTTTGACAAATTAGAGGCGATGAAGCTTAGTCTGAAAACCTACCCGGCCCCCCATTTAAATCTGTGCCCCCCATTTCATATTTAATCCCCCGGTTGCCCTATACATCCAATATTTTATTTAAAAAATGTGGGCTCCCCTGCTGCGAAATCCTGGCGACGGGCCTGCATACCCATGCCAAAAGAACGATTGTTAGGAAAATGTTACCAGCGAAATCAAATACATTTGCATTGAACAAAACCGAAAATACTTATAGGCTGTTCAGTAGCGGTTACTAAAACTGGCAGATAGTCAAACTTGTATAGAAATCAGTAGGAATATAATATACAGTTGTATTGTGCTATCGCTTCTGAATCATAAAAAAATTCATACGAGTATTTTATTTGAAACAAATAAATTTCATCACAGGGGGGGCCCGTTTCAGCGGGATGCCCGGGGCAATTGCCTCCGTTGCCCCCCTTAATCCGGCCCTGGCCATAGGAATATATTTATTTGCACACTGGGTACAATGGTTCCATAGTTTGCATGCTAATCCATCGGTAGCTTTCTGTACCCACATTAAAGTCATCCCACATTCATTTCTTTACTTTTATGTACGGACAGAATCATAAGAGCCCTTCCACTTTCTCGACGTCATTGTCGCATTTCTATTGCAGAGACGCAGACCTGCCTGCAAGGGTTGGGCCTGCTTGGTGCTTACAACACAATACATATTTCACACATTTCCGATGATTGCGCAAAAAAATTATTTCAAATCCCCATCCCTCAAATCTTACCAACAGCAAAACGCGGACGTCGATCTAATATAGCAACCATTACAAAAAATTTACAAAAGTGTTGCCGAAGAAATGGAACAGTAAATATTTTTCTCCAGAGGAAAACTTTTTAAGCGTAAAAAAACAGAAAAGTCAAAAGGCCAAAAGAAATTTTTACGGTCAACCACTTCAGACGAGGCCAGAAAAAGGTCTAATGAAATTTTTTGAGCCAAACAACTTGAAACAAGGCCAGATTTCTGAAATTTGGCCTGAAAAGGGCCAGCCTGGCAACCCTGCTCTCCAAGGTCACGGAGAGTGTTACTGATTGGGAGACAAACTCTGCGGTTAAGACTAATTTTCAAGTAAATTGTTAGGCCTAATGTTGAAACAAGATCAAAGAGTGGAGAAACTGTTGCAATAAATAGTTTGGTAGTTTGTTGACCCAGTCGTTACATGAGTAGCGTCAAATAAGGGACATCAAGCATGCAAGTGTGTAGGCATATCAACACGCGTGGAATATTTTATTTTTCTCGTATACAGTATTATCCATTAGTTGGTTTTATTATAAACTTGTTGGTTGAAATCGACAAATACTGATATAGCAATCGGAAAATACCTAATTGACCGAACTCCATGTCTTAAAAGAGGAAACACTTCAGCTTCTTTGAAGATACTCAAAATGGTCCAACAATCATAACATCGCTACCCTGAATCATCACATCGACTTTCGCTGTGATTAAGAATATTAATCAAAAGTTGTAATGAAGTTTAGCCTAATTGTTTGTCGCCCTGACCTGTCACAAATTCCTCCAACTGCATGTGTTATTATTAGCAAAACTTGAAATTTGAACTGCCTTGAAAAAAGACTTCAAAAATCTTCGGTAGAGCATTGCCAAAACATTGTTTCGTAAGCAAAACACGTCATAGTCCGTTGTTATGTGTTTTATAAACTTTGGTTCGTAACTTGAGTAGACAGTGGAACCAAGTGTCTTCTACTAAAAAAAATACGTAGCAAATAACTGTTGCGAGATGATTTACGTAGCAATTAATGGCTAGTAAATTCATTAAAGTTAGCCGTAAGTTGTAAGTTAGGTTGTGTAGTAAGTGACTGGGTGAAGTTATGGGGCGCCGTTCGTAAAAATATTATATCTGACAGATTTAGCAGTAAAACTGCTATCTCTGGGCATATTTAACTATCTGTGCACAGAGACAACTATCTCTGCGCACATTTAGCTATCTCTGTGCAGAGATAGCTATCTCTGCATGCATTTAGCTATCTCTGCGCAGAGATAGCTTAATGCACGCAGAGATAGCTATCTCTGCGCAGATATATCTAAATGTGCGGAGATAGCAGAGATAGCTAAATATGCGCGCAGAGACAGCTATCTCTGCGCAGAGATAGCTAAATACGCTCAGAGATAGCTAAATGCGCGCAGTTATAGCTATCTCTGCACAGAGATAACTAAATGCGCGCAGAGATAGCTAAATGCACGCAGAGATAGCTAAATATGCACAGAGATAGCAGTTTTTGTGCTAAATCTGTCAGACATAATGTTTTTACGAACGGTACCCCATATCAAGTGCCTTTTTGCCTGTTAACTACCATAAGCGAATGCGATTCCACATCCAGGAACTTTTCATTGACTTCCAAAGCGATGATGAAGCCCCGGCCATATTTTATTAACACGAATGATCAAACATTTGGTTCTAGTGCGGTGAGCGTTTTCCGGAAGTTTGGGAAAAAGTTAACTATTATTACTACAGGAGTTACCCACGACGTACTGTATGTTGCTGAGCAAGGTTTCAACCAAGTACTGCACATGCGTAATAAATACCGCAGTCATCTTGACATGAACAAGACCGATGGAAACGCCAGACGACTTAAGCTCACCAAGTTGCAACCTGCTTCAAAAAAACTGACAGATGAAACGCCATGGCAAGGTTTGCAGTTGTTGGAACCAACTGTTTTTGGAAAGGAATAGCATTTTTTCTACAAATGCAATTGCATTCGTTTTTTTTTCATTTTTTGTGCTAACTAGATTGTCCGTTGATTTTATCAACATTGAAATATTTTCTAACTAAAGAAATGTTTTAGCCAACACAAATAAGTGGGGGGCGATTTTTAAACAAAATTCCTGTAGGGAGGGGCGATTGAACAAAAAAGGTTGAAGACCACTGACATAAACACAGGGGCGCAGCCAGGATTTTTCTAAGGGGGGGCTGAAGTTATGGAAGCAAAAGCCTTGTAAAGGAAAAATTGCTTGTGATTAGAATAGTCAAGAAAAGCACTTAAT
>Ga0210059_1006563_pt1 | contig 18633 bp, 9 predicted proteins | sample Ectturendosymbi2_FD_188042 | JGI IMG/M metagenome (GOLD analysis project Ga0210059, IMG submission 188042) | Ecteinascidia turbinata endosymbiont from Florida, USA - Sample 2 (SPAdes) (version 2) | ecosystem: Host-associated > Tunicates > Ascidians > Unclassified | place: Key West, Florida... | reverse complement strand
GTTAAGATGTTATGATTTTGAGCTTGTGTTACGAAATTTTGATTGTAGTCTTGAGTTTGTTTTTTCTCTGCTGTTACTTCAGCCTTTCAACTTTTCACCCGTAAGCTTTGCTTGCAATTTTCAGGACCGAGGATGCGTAATTTTATGTGAAATCGATTTCCTATTAAAAATTTGCTGATCGCTTCCTTGCTTACACCCATCGTGGAAAGTACATACTTGATCTGTGATATCATGAAACAAATAGTAGTATTTTTTCGCGAAAGCACAAAGCGCCGATCTATGCTGGACATCAATCTACCAACACTTTACCAAACCAAATCGAATGCAAAATAACAAAGTATTACAGTGCTTAAGATTCACTTTTCGGCAGATTCTTGTTACTTTGAATAAAATAGCTGAAGATGGAACGTCAAGGTCGTCTGCATTTTCGCTCAAACCAGTTTTGGTAAAACACAGTATCCTACAACGTTTGTCTGCTTTGCAACTGAAATGGTTCAACTGAAGTTGGTTCTTGACCAACGGAAATATTTCTGTGCCCTAAAGTTGTTTCATTACAAAACTGGTATGATTGTTGGCTATAATGGCACCTTCAGGCAGGGATACGGAGTCGGAGTCGCAAGGAATCGAAGGGTTTTGGGTTGACTCGGAGTTGGAGTTGGATTTTCGTTATCCGACTCCGATTCCGGAAGTCCAATTGGATCATTTTTTGCATCGCACTCGTAAGTTAGGAATCCTAACTCTTGCCTGTTGAAATGGTGCGATTTCTTTTGAAACTTTTATTGAAACAGAAAATTCTTGCTGTGTACCACGATTTCCATTGATTGCTACTTGCTACGAAATTGTTGACAGCTAAACTTCGTTCATGTTATGTTGAGGAGTCAAGCGTCGGTGTCGGAAAGTTTGGAAAGGTCGGAGTTGGAGTCGTAGTCGGACGTTTTACCTGCGACTCCGCAACCCTGCCTTCAAGTCAAACAGTTTCAGCCCGGTGAGATCATAAGCAAGAAAAGACACAACTGTACAGAGCCGCCATTAGTGTGGCTTCCACCAACTTACTTTGAACAGGATGAATGCGGTTTGGATTAAAAGGGATTTTAAATTCGCTTCATGTTACCACTGTTCGCAAGTGCCTGTATGCATTTTTTCCCAAATGTCAGTTGTTTCAAGTGTTCGTGCTTTCTACAACCGCGTCCGGAAACAGGAATACGATCGTTTCACTGTTTTATGAACGCACCAAAGCAGAAGAGAAAGCCTCACTTGCATGTGTGGGTCACATTGTTGTCATAGCGTGACAGAACTCTACAGCCTTCTGTACATACCGTATCATCAGAGTGTGCAGGTCACTTTACTTGTTCTATGATGCACCCGTACAAGGGTGAGCGACGGCTGCTATTGTAAGGTTTTAAAACTTGATGTGCTTCTTACTGAGGTTTTCAGAACTTCAAGATATTCACGTCAAATGTGAATAACACATGCGAGGTGTTTCTGGCAAAAAGCACTTCATTCTGTGGCAACAGCTTAAAGGGGATTTTGGCGCAAAATTGACGATCATTGGAGGCGCTTGCTTGTGCAGTAACGTTGTCAATGGACTTTGTATAGAAGTGCTGCTTTGGCATGTTACAAGCAGCTTCGTGAAGCCTCTTTACGTTGGCACCAAAGCTTCGCGATTGATTCGCTCGCGGCCAAACCACGCAGAGCTAACGTTTGGCTGGATGGCGCAATCTTATTCGGATTAAAATCACGTTATCAAAGCAACTGACGTAAAATTTCCTGTTCTGTTTGCAATGATCTCAGCGCATTGAGAGATTTCAGGCTTTTAACGAAAGTTGACACAAACTCAATGCAGTGGATCATATACATTTTAGAAAAGAATTGCTGACAGCACAACACTTTTGTGAACGTCGAATATGAACGCTGCCGACCGTAATGTAAGCTGCCAAGGTATTAAGAAAAGCTTAACGCGCGGGTCTCAAATTTCATAACAAACGTTTGGAGCACTGAAACACCTGCCAACTCTTTTGTGTGAAGCAAACCGTGAACCTGAAAATGCGCGAACTAATTATGTAGCACGCAAGTGCTCAAGAACTTGCGGCTGGTGACGGAACACCGCACACTAATTGTAACTGCGTGACGATGACTGCGACAAAACTTTTCGAGAAATTAAACATTCGATACTTCGACCAAAAAAAGCTACTTTTACATTTACAACTTGTATTGATTGTGTGCATGCGTTTGGTTTTAAAACGAATATTACAAAGTGTACAAAAGTTACCAATCTACAGGTTTTCACAAGTTTTACAAAGTTAGAAAATAAATGTTTACTATAACATAAAGTGAGAGATATAGACCGCATTTCATTATTTGATGGCAAAATCTTCTCTCTGATGTTAGTCCGATGTACAACCTTTTCTCTATGAGATCACAAAATATTTCCCTCATTTGACACTGCATAAACAAAAAACAATGATTATCTTAACAAAAGAATAAGCAGATGGAAAATTATTTTGATTTGTTTGAATCACGATTTTCGAAAGACCCAACTGGATAGAAGAGCAAATTATCAATGCACGAAAAGTATGAGTGTCTGAAGGTAATTTTAAACCTACAAAGACATGAACACGTCGATTTCATAATGTAAGGTTAGTGATGCTGAAAAACAGGTTATATTTGATCGTTTTCTCTATTCAGAAGAAAATGCACGGTATATTGAGAAAGCTTTTCCTATTGTGAAAAGTACTTATTTACGAAGATCTAATACGACTTTTTCCTTTTAATTTAATTAAAGCAAAAACGTCAACAAATGCTTAGACACCACAGACACAACAAGAACAGGTCGTGCCAAAAAGAACTATCGTGCTGTAATATTTCGTTGAATTCAATTTATGAAAATATTTTTTCTTTTGAAAAAAACCTTACGTCTTTACAACAGGAAACGTTATAAGACGCTATAGTAGTCAGCAATATCAAACATGGTATACCTTTGACATTCATCTCTTTTCTGCCAGCATTGCCACCGGAAAATTGTTTATTTTTCTTGCTGTGCCTTGAGGGAGAGGTGGAACACCGATTGTCTTCCCTTGCGAAATATTGCAAGATTCTCAAGATCTGAGTCTTTGACCAGCGCCTTATTAAGCGCCAACGCAAAACAGCCTATCAAATGTTACGGGATCATGTGGTCGTTGGATTGTTGTTGCGCAAGCACATCACACATAGGCTCTCATTAAGCTCAACCAGCTTTACGCAACCCGATTCCAGAGACCGCTAAAAGTTCTGGATACCCCTGCCTGATTCTTTTTTTGAACAGTAATTCAGGTCAACCAAACTATGACATTGTGCAATAAAACTTGCAAGTTCGGACAAAAACATTTTTAACTTTTCTGCTATTATACTTACGTGTTTGCTTATGTTTGCACAGGCAATATATTCTATCAGCATGTTCTGACAGATAATAGAAAGAGCCAAGCAAATTTTATATATGACCTTCTTTAACACAAATATTATCTCCTGATGAGTTTCTAATTGATCTACAAAGCCTCACCTGCATTTGAATTTGAAAGCATATTCAAGTAACATTAACAGTGCTATAGCAACAGACTCGTAGGATACATTGAAATATAGACTTTATGCTGAAAAATTGTTATGTGTTTTAAGCATGGCTCCCTGTTTCTTTTTGTAAATCCAGGTTCAGGCACAGGTTTTTCAGCAATATTGAGAAGAATTAATTTCTTAAATTTTATATTTCAAACATAAGGAAAAACATCGTGTATGTCGCTTTAAACTTCCTGTGCCATCATAATTTTCTAGACTGAAAGACCTCACGTAAATCGGAACAATCAGTTGTGCAACGAAGCTGTGCAACGAACCACTACGCCATGATATTTGGTGTTGATGCGGTACCTTTATTTTTAAATACCTTGCAAATCGCATAACGCTTGACATACCGATCGTTTCAGCGTTTCGCATGAGTCAGTGATTCTGACTGGTATGCGGGGTCATTCCGGAACAGGGAGTGAGAATCGCGCAGACTGTTTATCAAGATGTCTGTTATTCAGTAGGTTTTGATCATACTGCAGATCCTTACCCAAGAAAAACCAGTCAACTGTTAACAAAATTTTTGATCTAGTTTTGACATTTGCATTTTGGTGTGTGGGTGGCATCAAACAGATATTAAGAAAGTTAAAAAATGTTTGTTCAAATCGGCATTTGTATCTTTTACAGCCAAGAAAAAATTTCCTTTTTTTGGCAATTCCTCTCTAACAAGAAATTGGAAGCGTTCACTACTCTTCGCCCCAAGAAGTTAAATCTGAGAAACCGGAGCTGATTTTCGATGAAGTTATAATTCAAGCATTTGGAATAGACCTTGCATACTCATTTACAATGAATGTTTTGTTGCACTGCAACTTAACATCGCAGTAAGCTTTGCTGCAAAACTGTGTTCAGCGAAGAACTTCAGTATTGCTGGTCCGTTTAATTGAAGTGATGTTCATAAATACGTATTGTGATGTTAGATGCAAAGCAAAGTCCAACACGGCATTTCCTTAGCGTTGAGCTCATAGTTTTATCGAAGTTTACAGCGGTCTTCTGACACATCTTTTGACTTTTAACAGCACTTCGAAGTTCTGCAAATGATGCGTGTAGTTTAGGCGATGAAAGACAAGTACGCAAAATTTATGGACTGCTAAGCTCAGTCCGGAGATGAATAGTTTACAGAGGTGGTCAAATTACGATTGACGGTGTGGTATGAAAAATTTTGAACTGCAAACTTGGACTCAAGCACGTTTCTGCAAGCCTTGATGGATAAGGGCGTGACAATAAAGGCAACGAACGAACTTAAAGCTGTAAAGTAGACATGCGCATCAGGCAGGATGAGTTTGAAGGGTCATTTGAAAAAAGCTCTATCCTTTTGTAAGAAGTTCAAGTCTTAATGCTGTGCTTTCTGCCGATCGTAATCTTTGGTGGCATCATGAGCACCCAATTTCTTTACCAAATTACCCTTTTCAGGCCATTGAACAGAATTATCCGCAGCCAAGCAGCCTATAGGAAATTTTATTTGCAAATTTTTCTAGAAACCTGGTTTCATCTTTTGTTTTTGCATTCAGAAAACTAACAGTCACTCACATGACTGGTTGCAATAAGTCAATCTTTTTCGTTTTCAAAACAAACACTACGCAACAGGTTAATTTATGTCCTATGTCAAGACTGTAGTTTTCTTCACCATGCTGTCGGTACAGTATAGCGAATGCCGCAGCATTTGTGTATTAACCACTGAAAGATAACATGCAAATTAAACGCAAATGCAAACGAGTCACAAAAAGAGTAACGATCGAAAAAATTTCCGCGAGAAAGCTTTATCAAACAACCATGCCAAAATACGTTTAGATGTAAGTGCGCAAGCTGTCAAATAAAAAATATTTGTAAAAATGTATTTATCTTGGAAATTTGTTGAACAGGCTTAGAGACTCATACTGCTGAAGACAAAATTGTCTTTAAAAAAATTATCTTATTACAATATATCCTTGTATACACCTTGAAAACGTAAGAAGATAGATTCACAAAAATGAAGAAACATGAAGTAGTTTCATGCAAGAGCGATTTGTTGTCTATCGAATTCCGAAAGACACAGATCCTGCAAGCGAGACTGTTTTTAGTCAAGAATTGGTTTTCCCTTCGATATAGACATAGGGGTAAAAAATAGCGAAATGGCATATATTGATTGTTGAATAAAATTTTTACATAGAGCTAATTCAGGTACGAGCATGTGGCGCTGTGTGAACATTACAAAAGAACGCAATAACTCTTGCAATCGCAAGGTTTGACTTTTCACTTTTATGGGAATCTGTTTGTCTTTTGTTGAAGCTGGATGAAACTGTTTCGTTTTAGCACAACTTCAATAAAAGTTAGGCCAAAAAGTTTTTGACACTTTAGAGGAAACGATTCGAATCTTTATTACTTCGCGCAGTCCCGCAGACAGCAGTGATGGGTCGATATGCTTTGTTAAACAGAATGGGTAGAAGCAACAGAACGAACGTAAAGCTTTTATCATTCTTTGTGACGAGAGGCATGGTGTATAAATTGCGGGAATTGTTTACGAGCACAAAAAGATTGTAAAGAAACACGGTAGTAATCATTAATTTCGCGTAAGTGGTTGAACAAAATACCACTTGAACGAAAAAATACAATATCGAGAAAAAATGTCAGCAGTTGGAAGGCAAAATTCTTGCGAGTTAAAAACATAAGGCAGAAATTTGTTGCAAAGATAAAATTATTGCAAACCCAAAGCAACGAGAACAGTAGGTTCAGACCTACCGCTAATTTGCTCTGGTCCGGACACATAGCAAACAGTAGGATGAAATAGAATAAAAATTATATTCAACGCTTTGTGGCAAGAAAAACGGCATGAAAAGTTGCGGCTGATTGAGGAAGGTGCTTTGACAGGTTCTTCCTTACGAGAAACCATAAAAACGTATTTTTAGCGCCAGCAACGACGATTCAAAGCAGCTTGTCTTCCAGCAGATGCCACGCTCCAATTCAAAGTTGCTTAGGATTGCTGAAGGTTACAAAAGCGGAAGTAATAACGCGTGACACCCGTTCGTTTGGCGCCGACGTTCTACGCCAAAGTCACTGCTGTTTACAGTTCTGAGCGGGAACAACTCTGTCAAAGTTTTAATTTGAGGTCAAGAAATAACCAACTCTTACATTTACATCTTATTTAGAACTGATATTTTTATTTTGGACTTCTACCAAGGTTTCGCCCTTTATAACTTTTATACACATATGTTTCCCGATTAATCGGATCCCTAGAACAAGGTTTTGCATAGACAAACACGTTTCAATCTCAGTTGCAATTTGATTTTTATGTACAATGCGATTCACACACCAAGTTTAGAGTAAAGGTCTGCGAGCATTGCTGCATATCGAAACTCGTCGCGTTGCACGAATCAAATTACCTTTCAGTCAAAGCTGAAGCAAAATGAGAGCAAGATGCTGAAACGAACATAACTCAGATAAAATTTACAATCCAAGCTAGCAGAATGGAAGTTGTACATCGGCATACTACTGTTGTTTTCGCACAACCTTGTTTTATAGACACAACACCCGTAGTAACATGCTTTCCATGACAAGCTTCCAAAATAACCTTTGACAGCTTTCTCTGTTTTTTATTTTTATCGATACATTCCAGGGATTGGGATATGTACTGTAGCAAATCTTTCCATTTTTTGTAAAGTTCTCACAACACTTCTTCAAAAAGATTTATAAAGTACTATTCGAAGTAAAGCAACTATTGATGGCTAACTGCTCATACGGTTTGAGAATGTTAAGATCCGCAAGTTATTCTGTCTTGATTTTTGTATTAGTTGAACCTTTAAAGTTAACTGAATTTTGACTTTTTGTGCTTTGTTAACATTCACTTCACTGTTTTCTTGAAACGAGCATGCAAGGTGATATCTACCTACGATTCAACGGGCAATCCACGTTAATTTACACCCGGCTGTGCGCGAAACAAGATTCTAAGTTCAACCCAGCGTAACCACCGCTTCCTTACGAAACTTTCAAGTGCTGGTTAAAAGAAATTCCAAACCACTTCTACGTCGACCTGCGAAACCTTGCTAAGATTGGTAGGTGGTCGGACATACGGCCCGTTTCTTCCAGCAGCTCAGATTTAACCAGTTCAAGCCCGCGGAAGAATATGTGGTCCACGAAGGCGTGACGATTCAACAGACTAGAACGGTGAAAGTCTTTTCTTGCGGGGTGCAAAGCACTCTTTAGCCCTAGTTCATAAAAAACATCCAGTTCTTTTTCGAATGGGTTTAGGTTGAAATCGCCAAGCAGCACCAATGGTTGACGAGTTGGAACTATTTGAATCCGTTTTGCTATTTCGTTCATTTGCATCTGCGATATATTTCTCGCTCCCATTCCCGTCCAATTTTTGTAAACTGCGTGGACGTTGAACACGTGAATCAGTTGCTGTTCGGGATGGGTTTCATTCGAGACTACTGTCGATGAAATGTTTATGACTGTTTCGGTCAGCGAGTAGTGCGGGACTTTAACCGAAGGAGAGCTGGGCAGTATAGATACCCGATGTTCAACGACTTTGAAGTTAGTAAGCAGGCCCACTCCAAGACTTGACTTCAAAGGAGGCACTCCGTGGTAAGCCCGGTAATCAGTGGCATGTGCCAGGTAACCAAGAGCGTCTTTACCTCCCCAGTAAGAAGGCAGAGCATCTGACTCTTGCAGGGCAACCACGTCTGGCTTAACAACATTTATTGCGGAAGAAACGCATGGAAGGTTCCCTTTGCCGTCCATGTCGTGGCCCAACAGAATGTTCCAAGACATAAAAGTAATTTCTGTTTTTTCCTTCGAACGATATTTGAATGAACTTTGCAGATTTTGTAACTGTTGTGAGTACCTACCAACGCAGTATTGACTGTTGTACTGCGGTCCTATAGGAATGCAGACCAGCAGGACGATAAGAGCAACGCCGGTTGCGATCACAGATTTTTGATTCAGTGAAATTATTTTGCTGATTTTCGCCCCAAACCACGATGGAGGAGCACTCGGTATCGATTTAGGAAGTGGCGAGCTCATTTGGACCGTTGACAATCCGACGAACGTCAATGAAATCAAGAAGACTTCCCCGTACAAGATCACATTCATTTGGCCGAGAAGAAGAGCTGACAAGGAGGGATTGATGAACATAATCAGAGCGGTGGTCGTGACGGTGAAGGTGGCAGAAGCAACGATCGCTGTAAGGCCGAGTGCAGACAGAGGGCTGCAGTGGCACGCTTTTGGCGAAATAACTTTTGCTGCTGATTCAATACTTGCCGTTAGTTCGAAGCTTGCGTGTAAGGCGCAAGGTATTACGGCTGACAAGATGCAAGCGCCGTCGAAAGAAATATTATCGTCAGCTCCTCGTAACAGAAGACTTGCACCAGTGAACATCAGTAACACGGAAAGCATTGACACAACCAAATTATGAACGAACTTTGCTCGCTTGTTCTGAAAAACATAAGCAGCAATCGATTGTTAAAAACGTCAAATGAAAAGATTACGAAACTAAAGCTCATGTTTGCTTCATGATTTTGGTAACTTTTAGAAATAATGGGTACTTTTAGAAAAGATTGTCGCTATAACTTTATCAACTACTGTAAAAAGCGCATTACTGCGCAGATGCAGGTTTTGGCTAAATATATGAAGTTCTTCAGGCAACACTAGTAAAATCACATTTTCATTTTAATTACCGAATAGCAGTATCGACCACACGTGCAATGCTGAATACAAAAATCAAAATTAGTGAATCATGTAAGATTATTTTGAGTTGCAGCAATAATCTTCATTTGTACAAACTGCGCTAGTGAAACAAATGTTTGATGTACTTATGAGTTTCTAAAACTTCTTATACATGGTATCAGGTATCTCGTGTGGTATATGAGGATTTTTTCAGCTCGTGATGCAACGCTCTGACAAATGATTGCATCATGTCTGGTGAAAGAGAAATGCAGCTCGAAACTCGAATACTGGGGGAAACCGTATGATTGCCAGCAACAAACTATGCGAAACGTGCTACCGACCTAACAACTGCATTCTTTAACCATCGCATCGACCTCAAAGCAGTTGGTTTCGGTTCCCAGCATGACCCAATACTTCCATGAACATGGTTTTGTTCTTCATAGCTTTAACCGAAACGGTGAAAACAGAAAATGGGGTAAATCGAACATACTCCTTTGATTCAATATTTTCTCCAGCAGGGAGGTATATTTTTATGGTTTAAAATTTTCATGCAAGTCCTAATCCGAGACAAAACAATCTGATATTCAAAAACGTAAAATCAAACTTACGCGCAAACCATAGGCTTTGTTTTAGTTCAGACACACCTCCCGATTTGACCAATTTCAGTCGTTGTAAAAAACTATTTCCCTCGGGCTGCTTTTGCGCTCCGCGCGCTGAACAACGTTCACTCTTTGACCCACACAAGGAAATCGTTTAGTGCGACAAATCACGAAATAATGACGGACAATCTGTTTGGCCGTTTCGTATAGCGAGAAGTCATATTGCTATTTTAAGAGCAATGAAATCTTAACGATTTCTATTTGCAGTTACGAGCAGAAAGTTGAGACAATGCAGTGCGATATACAATTGAAAGACTTTGCAAATCCACTCTACGTAAATCATACAACATGCTGTTTAGCACTTTGTTTCAGGTCGACAATGTTTACGTATTTTTTCGAGCTTGAACTTGTTTTCTTTAATTTTCCTGTGTTACTCTATTTAGCGCAAAAATAAATATAACAGGTAAATGAAACATAATTTCTTGCTTGATAAAATACAAAAGAAAAATTGTTTACTCTGTTACACTGACTATTGGCTTACCACCAACGCAGTGACAACTACGAAAGTAACTGCGTGACTGCCGGCGCGTAGCAAGTGGAGATGGGCCCCCGCAGACCACTTGCGACACTCAAGGTAGAACAAAACGCGTCTAATGAAACTTACGTGTTTCGTTAATTACGCATGAGAATTACACCGAATGAGGTGCACAGTGTGCCAAAAAAATTAAGAGGAAAATAGTAAAGTCTAGCCCACAGCTGACTTCTCCCACATAATTTGAATTAATTTTGCAATTTTATGATTTCCTTACCAAATACGTCTAGTTGCATTAAATACGACGAAGATCAACTCACTTGTTGAGGGGCAATCCACGATAGCATGGCAACAAACGCTGTTCCACCAAAAAAGCTCAGAAGTATGAAGGCACCGAAGTTGTAAGGGGATTTCCCTGACCAGCGACATAACACCGCTGGAGAGCTGTACAACCACATTGCTATTCCGAAAAGAGCGCCTTTGCCAAGACCGTCAGCCAGTGCGCAAAGCCATAACACGCGGTTTTGACCTGTCGTTAAGTTTTCAACGTCCAGCGTCGGTGGTCCAGTAGCAGTTTTCGCACGATTTCCGCTTTCTTGCAGAGTCACCTTGCAGTGACCGTCGGGAAGTTGTTCCACGACAGAATCGCGTCTCAGCCTCTCGATCGAGTTTCCGTCGACGACTGTGTGAACAGTCTCGTTCAGTCCAGTCTCGCAGTTTTCATGCAACTTATACGGGTCATTGTCATTGGAGAAGCAGCTGTCAAAACTATTTAGCGACCTCTGGTCAGTGCTTCCATTCCCATTTCTGAGTGTGTAACTGACCAGACCGGGAGCATCACAGGCGCATACTTCATAGAGATATACAGGCATTGCAAGGGCGGCGGTTAGAATTAGAACAACCGCGGGAGCTTGCCAAGTCTCATAGAATACGTTTACAGACCCATAGTGCCAGCGAATTGTCATAGTCACCACAATAGAAAGCAGCATTTCTAATGACGCTGCAGACTTAGATTCAAGAACATCACAACGTTGTCCCGAATTTGTTTCTTTAGCGCCCTCATGCTTCGTGGAGCCGTTCTGTTTGCATGCATGAAAGCGTCGTTTGCAAAACAGCTTCAATTTATTACGAACGTCCAAGTTGCATTTGCGAAACTTTAATGAGGAGCAGCTGGAATTGCAGAGAAGCCACATAGCAACCAATGGAGAAGCAGCAACTCCACAAGCTAAGATCATGGTGCGGATGCGGGCGCCCCCATTCAAAATCGGAAGTGACACTACAAACAATACAGATGGTTCCAGAATGGTCAAGACGAATTTGACGGAACCTCTCGGTGTGAAGGCACGGATTCGTGAGCAGAAAACCAAATTAGGAGTTAACCACAAGCTTGCGATAAAAGTCAAGGCACCCAATAAACTGAAACTTGTTTGGCTCGGTTCCGTAAAGAGCCACATGTCCGCTTCTACAAAAGCTGTTACAACTTGTGCGAGCGATAGCCACAGCACGGTATTGTATAGAACTTCATGGGCTGCGAGAATTGCGCTCTTGCAAGTTTTCATGTTTGAAGAACAACCTTTTTTCAGTTAAAAAGAACGAAGTCACACAATATGCTGAAACAAAATATAAAAAGAAGCTAAAATTTGATAATAACTTCAAGATTGGTTTTGTTGTTTTGAGTAACGTTCTCAACCTGACAGAAATGCCAGTGTTGAAACGACAAATGCTACAGAAACAGCAGGATTATTGTGAATAGTTTCGTTCACTTTGTGTTTCTCATAGCTGTTCAACAATATCTAACCTGAAATCATACTTTGACGGATTTCTTAGTAAGTATTTGAAGCTTGTGTCACAAAGTGTGTTACTGAAACGGATTCGGTGTTATTTTCACATTAATGTTTGTCTAGACACAACGAAATCTGTGACCTTCAACCACTATTCTCAATTAAAAAAGTTGATTTTTACCGCTAATGCTATGCTCCTCATATTGCAGAACCGCATAATAATTTAATTTGTTGTTACTCATTTCGTCGTATTACTATCATTCCGTAAATTCTCTCCTGCATTTCACTCTGCCAACATTTCAGCCCAAATGTCAACAGCAAGACAATGGGCACGTGCTTCAGTTTCCGTGACGTTTTATAAATACCGAGGATTTGGCGCTTTCAACGACTTTTTCGCTGCTTTGATAGAAGCAACTTTTTCTCCTCTCTCTCACTCTCAAATTCTCTCTCCACTTCGCTTGCTGGCCAAAAAATGCAATCTGCTGTCGGTGCGAAAATGTAGGCTATACGCTAATTCAGGTCGTAATTTTTTAAGTTAAAGCAAATAACACGATGGCTTTGCTAAACCTAACTCAAATTTTCTAGTAAACATAAAAAATCTCATGACGCATTGTCTTGCATTCGCTTATAATGGATGCGCTTTCTGGATGTTTGGTAGCCATTTCTTCCAATGTTCCTGGGTGGAACAGGGATGTCAGAGAAATGCACAAGGCTGCCCGACGAGCATGCTTATACTGGATTGACAATCATAAACCCAAAAGTGGACCTCTATTTGACAATACGAAAGAAAGTACAAAAGAGTTCAAATATGCAATGTTGGTCATGTGCAAACACCGTTTCCGTAATGTGCGCTGATGTATAGCTAACCGCTTTTTGTGCTCTTGTGTCTGTGATATGGACCATGAGTCCGCAATAAAATATTATTATTATTATTATTATATATGGCCTGGAAATCGTGGAGACGATAGAAATTAAAATTTTGAAAAAAGATCGAAGTGATTTCATTCTGCGAAGTCAAACTGTTTGCACCATAACGGTGTGGATTCAGTGGCATGGAAAATGGAAATGTGGTTTTCTATCATGCTAGTAAGGGATATCGAAAAGCCAGTCTTGCAGTTTACAGTATTACAACAAACAGTTCCAACATACTTTCATCACAAGAACTTTCGTTGTGTCTTATTAAAACTTATCTTATTAAAATATTCCTGTAAAGTTCACAGTGCTGGAGGCTCCACGACAAATGCGTATTGTGCAGTCAAGAACAACGGTTATGCTTAATGATCCCTTGTTTACTGGCGAGTTTCCTCTGCAAAAACGGTATTTCAAAAATTAGGATGTAGACAACGGCGACCGGCTCCTTCGGCTTAGTCCAAGTCTTTGATTACGATGAATATTGTAGAACGTGAGCTTGCTTGCTTTGCACGAGTAGTACCACCACCCACTTCACTGATTGACGTTGTTAACTCGGGCTCTTTTCATTGGGCCTTGTCACTGTTCATATTTTTGTTCCGTGTCTGGCGTTTCGCGTTCATGTTGCAGATGACCTGAATCAACAAGTATCGTTCGTTGAAGACATTCTCTCGACATCGTTCGCTCGTACTTTACCCGGGCTCATCCGTTAGAGCCCTAGCTGCCAACTGCAAGTAACTATCTTTTAAACAATATTGCATATCATATTTAGTGTTCTTGTAGCAATATATTTGCATAGAACATTGATTTGAATGCCAATGAAATGGACAGTTCCCATTCGACAACAACTTCAAACGAACAATAAATTATCCAGCAACTCAGGCTAATATGAATAAACCCAGTACGCGGAAGTTGACTGGGGTTCATCCGTTAAAGCCCAAGCTGCTCTTTGCACAAAGGCATGCCGAGGTCTGATGATGCCCGGGGCGAGCACGTGATTTTATGCCCCCCTACCAAATTCTAGTATTGAGGAATGTGGGAAATACAGGCACAGAAAACTACCTCCCTAGACCTTTACCACGTGCAAAAGGATTGCGCCAAGAAAACGTCACCTCAAGTGGGAATTAATAAGAGAAGAAAGCTGTGCGAATCTCGTATCACGTTACGCAACAATAGCAAGGAACGTTAACGTTGTGAAACGTACGTGCAAGGGCAGATAATTTTGCATGGCACTTTTGGCGAGAAAAAAGTAAAGTATGTTTCGGAAAGAACGTTGGCGTTCTGCTCAAAAAGACAGTACTTTTTAAACGTATCGATAGCGCCGAAAGTGTTTTGACAGCTTCGAGGACCGAACGATGTTCTCTCTGAAAAATTTGCTGTATTATTTTGATATTTTTTACAACAATTGAAAGCAAAATATCTATCACCACATCGTCACGCGTGATATGTCACTGTGACAAAATTCGCGTTGCCACTAAAAATGAAACCAAGCAGACAAGACACCATCGAAACATAAAGCGTTTTTTACCAATAAATTCAACTTTGAACAAGCAAGTTTAAGAGAAATCGTTTTTTGTTCAATGCACAGTCAGCTTTGTTGGGTTATGGCGTTTATAGTGAAATGATAATGAATTTGCGAATGATAAAAACAATGCATTCAACACTTTTCAATAATACTGTATGTCGCTACCATACTCGAACCCTCCTTGCGAGCCTTTTATGCCGCCCAATTTAAGAATCCAGGCTCTGAGGGAGAATCGAGAGATATATTAATAACTACAAGTCGAAAATTTAAAATAGGCTAGCAGGAATTGGCCAACTTACCAAGGGGGGAAGAGAGATAGGATATAAGGCCTTAAGATAACGATGGCAGTGCTTCATCTCTCTCTCGAATCACTTAAATTAGATTTGTATTCCCCCCTCAGACAAGTTTATATCAGATCCATGTTTTAGTAGCCTTACAACACGAAGCATCTAGTTACAGCATTTTAATAAAATGCAATTTTTGTAATTTCACTTTTTGGATGCCTGTCTCGGATACCCGGGGCCGTCGCCCCGTTCCTTCCTCCCTTTGCACGTCACTGCCTCTGCAATTAAGTAGTTTTTTAAATATAATTCATATCAGATTGAAAGTTTATCGGAGCAATGCATTTGCACAGGACACTGGATTTGAATTCCAATCCAGTGGGCAGTTCCCATTCGACAGTAACTTCAAACGAACGATAACTTGCCTCGTAAGTCGGGCTAATGTAAATGAGCTTAGTGCACAGAGGACTAACTGGCGTTATCATTGCTCTATGACGTACGTTACGCAAAAACGGACGAGTTCTCGTGAGGAATTCTCATTCATTGTTACGTCACTGACGTCACATAGCAAGGGTAGTGCCAGCCAGAATGAGTTTTTTCAGTCAATATGAATCGCATGATTATCCCGAGTGACGCTGTTGACTTGGAGGTGCAGAAAAAGGTCACCGAGATTAAGCATTTTGCTTTTCAGTAACTGAACATTTTACTAGACAGTATCAGAAGAAACACAGTGGCGCGGCCATGGCGTGAATGCGTTTAAACAAGGTAAAATCTTTCTCTAGCATCAAGGTAATTTAAAAAAAAATAATAAGCGGTTAAACTTTAACTTGCGCATAGTTCAAATAATTAAATGTGACACGTGATCTCCCAAATAATGTAGCTGGTGAACGTTTCTTGCTGAAGTTTTCAGTCAAATACAACTATATGAATTACAAAATGTTAAAATTTGCAATCATATTGTGATTACACCTTTCACGAAGTTTTTTGTTTTCATTTTACACTTTTAGGCAGTTTTTTGTTTTCATTTTACAGTTTTTGTTTTCCTTGATAGCAGAAATAAAGTTCTCTGGTTAGTTTGCTGTCCATCTAGCAGTGTTTTTGTAGTAATGTCGTAAATTGCTTGTGAAGCAAAATGTTGTGGGCAAAGAGAAATTACACCTGCAAACCTGTTTCATTCAAAGTTTGTGTCATATTATCAGGCCTGTAACCAGGGGTGGGCCTGTAACCAGGGGTGGCGAAGCTCACCCTAGAAAAATGTTCGCCCCCCTGGAAAAATTTGTTGGATATATTTTGAAACTATTGGACATAGTTCAAAAATTTTGGGCTCCTCTCAGAAAACTCGTCGCCGCTCCTGGTGTCCCAAGCTGGTTACGGGCCTGCATATTATTTCGAACGATGGTAATTAGATCTTGCAAATCTTGGAAAGAGTTATTTGTACATTTGCACCATCCCCGTAACTGCGTCATCTTGGTTATTGCGTTATCACTTTCTCATGAAAGTGACTTTATCACTTTCTCAAGCTCTTATCAGCAACAAAACCTATTCCGACGCGAAACATTGATTTCAAATTATTACAGTCGGTTTCATTTTGAGGAACTCAGGTATAGTCAGGAATTTTCAAATGGGCAAGTATTTATCAAGCAAGCTACCTTTTACATGTTATTCAGAAACAATTAAATTGCATTAAATTAACTTGATGTTTATCACAAGATTCGACAGTTTTTTTAAGTGTACCAAAGTCAGAATCTTTTCCAGCCTGACTCTTCTTGTGAGAAACTTTACTGAATCTGTAGGACATGAAATCCTGAATATGGCCGAAAATTGCGAACGTCGTGCAAAACGACAAAACTTCTTACAAACTTTTCAACATGAGGAAAAATCCAGCTAGAGGGCATTTCAGCAGTAAGAAAATTCACAGATAAAATTTTTCTTATTGTAGAAATTGTCGACATGTTACTTTTGCTACCACAAGCAATGTCGCGTTAATGTAAAAATTATGATATTTTGTGTCAAAACGGATTATCAAACAACATGGCGATGTGGAGAATTTGTCGTATGTCTTCATTGAAACCAGCCTCTAATATCTTCGAAAATGTTTGGAAAAACATTTCTAAATCTAGTTCATTGCCTGCTAGAGTCACGGGATTTTATTCCTCTAGAGCAGGAGTCTCAAACATATGTTGCTCCGAGGACCGAATGAGGGTTTATAAAGTAACGCCAGGGCCGCATTATGACGCTACCTGCAACTTACAAGAAACAACTTTCACATCTTATTTCATACAAAAGGTACCGTAAGTTATAGGCAAATCATTTCTAGTCGTCTCTATGTTCGTTTAAAAGATAGTCTTTCACTCACTGGTCGAGAGCTTTTAAGCACCGGTGAATGAATAAAATAGCTTAAATGTTACTTATTTGAAAATTCACGAAAAGATCGCGGGCCGCACAAAATGCCCTCGCGGGCCACATGCCGCCCCGGGCCGCGTGTTTGAGACCCCTGCTCTAGAGGAATGAGGCAGGTCTGTTTCTTATATTTTCTTGAAACGGACGTTGGTCACAGGGACAGAACTTATTTTCACTAAATTGTGAAATTGATTTTGTAAAGAGAAACACTGAAATTGTAAAAGACTTCTTACAAATTCCCCACTTTTCCTGGAAAACGTTTGTTCGTGGGGTCCACAGGCAATTTACAATTTTTTGCACAAAACCCTACACTACATTGGCTGGGGCAAATACTTGCGGATGCATTGCATCTCAGCCTTAACGCAAGAGCAGGTGTGGCAATATTCGAAAACAATCGCATTGTGTTCACGTGATAGTCTCTCCAAGGTGAATTTTTGGACTAGGTTGAACTCTCGGAATTAATTGAATGAACCTGACCAAAATGCAAAGGGCTGTATGTTCTAACTGTGATAATGAGCTGTAAATAATCTCTTTTGAAAATTCCCAAAGTGCGTGTTACTCAAGTATGGAGAGAAGAGCAACGACAGGTGAAAGCAAATCATCCCAAGATTACTGTACATCAGTTATCGACCAACTTACCGTAAGAAGACCACGCACACTTCTTAACATCAGTCTCGCTACAAACTGCGTGCTTCTTACGAGCAAATTCTGATTGTTGCACAATATGGTTCAAACTTGCTTTGGCTGACGAAATTAAAAGTCTCATGATTTCGCCTGCTTACAACATTTGCGCAGAGGCAATTCACTGAAGCATGTTCTATGTTGGTGAACAACGTGAAGCGGAAATCTTAACAGCTTTGATCCTTCTCCAGGAAAATAAACACAAAAGCTATTGCTCAGCGCATTCAAGTTCATTGATGCGCGTCCAAATTGAGAGCAGATGTGGCGTTGAGTGTGCTCTTTCCCCTGCCTGCAAGGTCACTACTAACGGCGCTTATGGGTTCCAAGTCACGGTTTGTGTGACTTTCTTCGGCTGGCGTCTGCGTTGTTGTCAGTGGTCTATCGTAAAAGCGACAAAGCAATTTATTTTTCTGACGTGTAATCCCAGGGTAACTTACTTCTTGCGTGAATTGAACCACCTTATCAGAATATATCAAACCAAATATAACATTTTGTCCACAAGACCATGCAAAGTCTAAAAAAGTTGTTTGAAATGGATTATTACTAGGGCAAGTTTTTGTTGCAGAAAAAAGTGAGAAAGTTGCATTTATTTTCAACGAAAGTTGCATTTATGCGCAGGAAGTTGCATTTATGCGCACATTTGACTGCGAAAGACTTGACACAACCTATTTTCGTTTGCATGGACTTGGCCAAAAGCCAA
>Ga0210059_1006562_pt1 | contig 18633 bp, 6 predicted proteins | sample Ectturendosymbi2_FD_188042 | JGI IMG/M metagenome (GOLD analysis project Ga0210059, IMG submission 188042) | Ecteinascidia turbinata endosymbiont from Florida, USA - Sample 2 (SPAdes) (version 2) | ecosystem: Host-associated > Tunicates > Ascidians > Unclassified | place: Key West, Florida... | reverse complement strand
ATGGAACACTAGTCAAACTTATCAAATTTCCTGCGGAACACCTGACGATCTTTCACGGAACACTAGTTTTCCGCGGAACACCGGTTGAAAATCACTGGTCTAAACAATGCGAATGCAGCGCTATTTAAAGCCGAAATGATCAAGCGTGTAAAACAAGCGTTGTCGTCGCGCACCCTTGATTAGCGCTTGCGCCTGGCGTTGCGGTTTATCATACGCCACTGCAAAAGGTGCAATCGAGCGGTGTCTCGATCTTAGTTTATTTCTGTTATTAGGAGTGATATTAACACAGCGCGATACGACAATTCGGTGGTGCGCGCATTTGTGATTACGAGACCACTTACAAGGATTGTAATGCAGCGCGAAACGGTAAAGCGTTCATGACGAACCTTCGCGTAGACGTCTTTCTTACTGCCTGCCACTGCAAATGAGCAATCGAGTGATGCCTTATGCTTAGTTTCTTTTAGTTACTAGCGGCGATGTGGACACAGCGCGGTGCGGTAATTCGGTGGTGCACGCTAGCAGACTAATCGAGACCGTGCACTTGCTTTTTGAAACAGTGCGCGGACTGATGTTCGTGAGCGCGTTGCGCTAAGGCACTCCCTCATTTCTTGTTCTGGCAACAGCGCTTCCTCAGGTATCCAGTCAGCATTTACTCCCTCGTGCTTCTTCTCTTCGTCAGTTTTGTTCTTATCACTCTCCGTTCGCGGTGTTTCTTTCTTTTTTCTTTTGCGAGGTGAGGCAGTTTTCCGCGGAAGAGGCCCTTCGTTTGTTGACGATGTATCTTCTTCGAGAGACTCGATAAGGCTATTCGCACCTCGGCTTAATTCTCACGGCAAGTCACTGGCGTCGCTTGTGGAGGCCTTGTCTTGATTTCCGTCATCCGCGGCTGTAAGATCTTCGTAGCGCATAGTGATGGGACGTGGCGGGGCTGACATGCGGAGATTTACTTCGTCGGCACGAATCAATGCTTGTCTTATAGTTTCCAGGTTGATTTCCTTGACTTGGAGCTCTTCGGGCCATATGTATGCGGCCAACGTCTGAGGCATAGGCGTGACATGAATGCAGGACACACATATATTCTCGTATCTCCGATTAATGCCGACGTAATATCGTCGCTCGTTTTCGTAATCATCTATCCTTAATTGCACGCAAAAAAGGATCTTGCTTTTCACTCTGACCAGGATATTCATCAACACTCCATTGACTTACGCATTGGAAAGCTTTGAAACCACGGTGTGATCAGGTTGGTGGTATTTGGGATCTTTAAAAACGCTACGTGTTCTTGCCAGCCCTTTATAACACAAATACAGGCTTTCTACAACATTCATGTTGCCTAATGTCTCTGAAAGACACAAAAACGGGTTATTAACATATCAACAAATCACCATTTTCTTACATTAGTACAGCTTACTTGTACTATTTAGCACCCAGCACTCCCTTTTCGGGTGCAGCTACTGAGGATATCGAAAACATCAAAGTCGTTTGTACTGTCGAGTCGGCTGGCGGGGAAACACGTGAGTCGCGTTATTGTAGGGTTTATCAAAAGCGGTCTAAACATATGTTGTGCGTAGCTTGGCAATTCAAAATAGGCCACAACAATTGGAATGCCCACTACTGGTTTAGGTGTTGAGCTGGAATGCCCACTTGCTCAACTCACTGAACCTAGCAAGGACACAGGTATATACAAATTTTCTCGGGCATTTTCATTCGTCAAAAATCGAACTTCGCGTGACGTGGTACGAAGTTGCGTTTCGTCGGCGTCCGTAATAGTGACATCGGTATTCACGTCTAGCTGTTCGCCGGAATTCGAGGGCGTTTTTCCCTGGCTCGTAATTACCGTGTTTTACCCGTGGGAATATTGTGTGCTAGCTTTTATCCGTCTAAATCGAAAATGTTGCTCATTGTTTTAAGTCGGGTGTTGGTGTAAATGGTTGCTACACTATTTTGGCTTACTCTCCTCCCAGGTGTGACCCGCGATTACATGTGGAGTGCAAACATACGATAGTTCAAACAAATACGCAATACAATGTTCTTGTAAACCAAGTGTTTGCAAATCCAGTGTCCGTCTTCATTCTTCTTGGGTTTAGTTCATGACTTTAGACATTCTAAACAGGGGTTGTCGGCGAACTTCCAAGTTGTTTTCTGAACTTGCTTTTGAAGTCTTTCTTTGTTTGTATTTCAGAGTCACAAGACGTTTCATGTTGAGGATGCAACGCGAACTCACCAAAGGGTTTGAACAGCTCTCTAGCTCCACTGGCTGGCTAGTCATGGCCAACAATTGTGCCTTACGTGAGTTTTAAAGGTAGGAAGCAGCAAAAGTAAGAAAATACTGTGGTTCAAAATCATTTTTTCAAATGTTTTCAAGTTTCCGTCGGACGTCGCTTCGTTTGTACGCTGTACAAGTTTAGTCTGACAATTGTCCCTAACTAGACAAAAAATAAAATAGCGAGACTTAACACGAGGAAGGTGGCAGTCAAACTTGCGTATATGTTGGTTGATTTGCATGTATTTGTTGATGTGTTCTAGTCAGTGTTTTTAAAACATATTTATAGCCTACTCCACAGTCTTTGTGAAAATTTTGCTTGTGGTTTTTAATAAACCAGTAGCTTACTCGAAAAATCTGGTTATGCGCAGCGATTAGCATCACGTAATTTTCAATTTTTTTCATATATTCATCCAGTGACGAAATTGTTAAACGTCACACTCATCACGAAAAATCGTGACTAGTGACGAAACGCGTCATTCATTTGGGTCACGTCATCACTGTTTAAATAGCAGCTATCTTTGTGCAAAAAATGTAGAAGGCCTTCAGGAATTCGAAACTGTCACTGACAGTGGCAAAGCTATATTTTCAAGGGAACAAAAAGGTGACTGAAGGCATCAGATAATAATTAGCTCATGGCTCCGGAGCCGGACATTTTCGGTGGAGCCGGAGCAGCTTTTAAAATTTAGCTGGAGTCGGAGCCGTAGCTGGAGATTAAATTAGCAGCTCCGGCTCCGGACCTTTTCTGCGCACTGACGTTGCCATGGTTCGCTCATGCTGTGCGACTAATTAATTTGATCGAAATCGGTCGCCGCGGCGAAATCTGAGGGTCGGTTCTACCAGGGATTGAGGTCACATTGCGTTTTTGTTTCAAGTGGGACTTGTTCTAATCACATCAGATTGTGGAATTACTGCACAGTGTGGTGTGGACAAGTCCGTCAACACCAGCGCAGCGCATGATTGCGCATTTTGCGAGACTAAGTCCTTGTGCAAAAACGCAATTTGTGACGCTTACACACTTTTTTGTGGCACAAACAGTCACAATCAGTGTTGCCACTGCTGGGGATTTTTCACTAGATCTAGGGTTTTCCTGTTTAACTGGGGTTCTCGGGTTTTTATTGAAAATCTGGGGTTTGTTTGATTCTGGTCAAATTTTAGAAATATGTTGTATTACCGTATTTTCTGTTCAAGAATACAGTAGTTTCATAGGCGTAATGTGCAGAGTCAGTACAATAGCCAGTACAATGTAGTGGGGCTAGGCTTAACCAAATCGTTTAAAGTCTAATATTTTACAGATTAAGCACTGACTAGGCATAGGTCAGCGCTCCAATCTATCGCTGATATGTCAAGGGCTGCTTATTGTGGATGATTTTGGAATGCTTTGTGTGGTTTTGAAGATGCTGTGGTTGATGATCTGTTCATTATTTTACAGGTGCGTTCATGGGCGTCCGCAGAAAATTTTACAAGTGGCGGGGTGTAACATCGACATTTCGCTTATCCTTTTTCAGGTTGCGAACGATGCAGTGTAAATGGACCTTCACAAAACGCTTTACCCTTGCTACATCACAAAGAAAATTCCCCATCTTTTTACAGCTTTTGCTGAATTGGGGTATCATCAAATATCATTATTATTGTGAACTGCAGACAACTGATTCTGAATTGGACTTGAACTATCCGCAAGTGCGTTTACGGTGCTTGCATTAGTCTGTGTGGGTTGAACCTCGCTTCTCAAAATTTAGTCTGATATGTTTTCTACACTTTGGGTATCAGAAATGCTTTTCCTTTTCATAGACTACATAATATCCATTTTTCGAGCACTTTCTAATTTAAGTCATAATTTCAGAATAATCAACGACCAGAACTTCAGTAGCGGTGAAAAAACACGAAAGTTAGGCACTCTCGCAAAATTCTTTCAAGCAATGAGAAGTAGACCTGTAAGTTGACAATGACTATCGGGCAACTGCTAAAGTTAGAACACCACGCAGGCTTAAAAATTGCGCAGATGAATTATGAAAACTCGCCAGAGCAATTGCAGCTTTGCACCTGCTCACTTAGAAGTCAGAACTAAGCCTTATGTATATTTTCACAAGACTGCTTACATAACAAGCCACGCAGTGTGTAAAAGGAAGACTGCATAAGCGTAGTTTGATTAAGCTAGTGTGTTCCAACTACAGGCCCGCGCGCTGCATGTGGCCCGCCACAGCGTTTTCAGTGGCCCGCGGAACCACTCAGAAATCGAAATTTAAATTTATTGAAAAGCGTGTGAGGTTACATTTGTTTCACTGAATTGCTTGCTCTGCATAAAGTGTATTTGCACAATAACGATGAATAATACCTTTTCTGCGTACCATTATTGTTTTTGTTTCAGCCTTTTTGCGATCAAACTGGAAGGTACGCCCCCCCTAACCCTCCGCTGAGGCACCTGACTGTATAACCTCACGTGTTTTTGCGGTGCCCCGGCGTTCGTTGTCTTGGAGAGTACATCCGGTGCAATGAAATCAATAACGCCAAATAAATCTGTCTATCTATCAGCTAAACGCGACCTTCGCAAAGTGGCCCTTGAGCCAAATTAATTGTACATCCCTGCAATAGGTAATTGTAACTACTGTAGAACAAGCAAAACATCTTTTAATAAAAGTGTGGGCTACAATAGTAACGGTATTAGAGACTGTAGAGCTTCTGGAAATTAGTCAGCAAAAATGGATTTCCCAAACTGAAAGAGTTCGCACTAATTATGCGCTGGACGTTTGGAAACACATACAGTACATGTGCGAGAGCACGTGCATTTTCAAGTCAAATCTACAGTAAAAACAGAAATTCAATGCAGGTTCGTAACTAGGGGGGGCGCAGGGGCGGGCGAAGACGCCCTTGGAAAATTTTTCGCCCCCTCTGAAAAATGTATTGGACATAGTTTGAAACTATAGGACATGGTTTAAAAAATTTGAGACCCTCTCAGAAAAATCGTCGCCCCCCTGGTGTCCCAAGCTGGTTACGGTCCTGATTGAATGGCAGACGAAACACTAAACGATAGTATTCGACTTGCGGCCACTAAACTGGTATTGCTAAAGGAACGACAGCGTCAGAGAAGCCTCAACTACATGCATCCAACTGATAGAGATTTGTAATAAATTGCTATTTGCTATTGTGTAATCATTTCAGTGACTCAATCACATATCTTCCCCTGAAAATAAACTGTAATTGCAAGAATTAAATTTATTAATCAAAATTGAGCTGCTGACTTCAGGTTTTCTAGAAAAGTTTGGTTTTTAGGCCCAATTTCCATGGGGCAAATGCCCGTTCCCCCCCCCCCCTGCGGACGCCCGTGGGCGCGTTGGCATAGGTATGAATGCAATATTTTGAATGTTAAATTAGTAGTCAAATATTGCAATGGTTAGGGTAAAAAAAACTGTAAGACCTTGAACGTATCATGTACATGTTTCAATTTGTCCATTTAAGTGAAAGTAAAAGAAAATATCAAACGTTTCTTAAAAAAGACCTAACTAACTTTTATGTTGCTGCATGCACTTGATTTGCTGCGAGCCTAACTGCTTTTAAATTGTCGGTATGTTCAAAATAGCCTTGAACTTGTTAAAAACTTGATGCAAATAATGCATAATACATTAGTTTTTTTATGTGCAAGTAGCGGTAGCGTACATTTCAAGTTTGATTTTGACTTTTTCAAAACATTTTGTATGTCTGTGTTTTTTATCATTTTCTGTTTTTTTTCAAGGTAAATTCTGGGGTTTTCTTCATAACAGAGTGGCAACACTGGTCACAATTGGCGAGCAGAAGATAAGCTCGATTTTTTAAAAGAATTTTTACCGCCTCCGACAACTCAAGACCAAACTTCTTCCGAATTCGACTACGCAGTGGTAGCAGTGTTTAAGATTATTTCAAAATATGTTGGAACAACACGCTCACTTGCTTCAAGAAGGACACTAGGAATACCGAAATTGTTGAAGTGCATTAACAAGCCGGAGCCATGTTATAAAAAACACAGCTCCGGAGCAGGAGCCGTTTCATTTTTACAAGAGCTCCGCAGCCGTACATTAGCTCACTGGTATTTTACATCCCTGCGGAAATGGTATATGCCTCAAGTCACCGACTTGCCCAAATGAGCACATGGTTGAATGATGTTTTAAGTTGTGGCGATTTGGTGCACATTCGTTTGGCAACTGAGAGACAGTGGGATCCCGGGAAATGACATAGCTGACTCTCCGGCGAAATAGGATTCATCCTCTAACCCCCACCCCAACGAGAACGCCCATTAAAAAACTGTACTGTACATTCTCTTCTGAATCCACCAGATGTGTGTTCGCTCATCTCAGACCACTGTTTAAAATTATGGAATAATGAAGAATAATCCCTATAGCTCCACATACAAAAAATACTTTCCTCAAATCACGCTAGATTATCAAACGCGAAACAAAAGATCCATCTCGATTTTTGGACTCAGGACCATAGGTTGTGGGGCCGCATGGGCGTAGACCCCTCCCCTTTTTTCTGGGGGGCTGTCTCCCAAGTTTTCAATTTAGAATTATAATTTTGCCCAAATAAGTTTCAGTAACAGTTAGTATTGGGTCCAGGGTTCAAGTATATCGTTTAACGAAAAAAAATTTGCAGATATTTAGTAGTATTTTGGTAATGTTCTTTGTAATTTAATATTTGTAAAAAAGTGGACATAGAACCTCGTGTTGTGCCACGCTGGAGACGACTCCCACGCAGGCTTGACAATGGTACAGATAACACAAAATTTACGTCACCTCAGCAATTTTTTACTACCTAACATTAACAAGTGGTTGATTTGATAGCAAACGAAATGAAGAGATTTAACCAAGAAACTTCACAGTATCTTTGTGGTATTGACCAAGAAACTTTGGCTGCGCAAGAATGGAGGATGAATCCACTTTCTCTTTCAAAGATAGCACAATGGATAAATTGCATGACGACATAGATATTGATGGCCGTGTAACCGAACTAAAACCATTGAAGAATATATAATCGTCTTTTGCACCTGATACCTTCGAAACTGTACGTCAGACCTGCACAATTCAGAAAGCTCGAAGGGCCAAATTATCAACACAATTTTGCCAAGAAATTCTGGAACGACAATTCTTTATTCGATGTCGAGCTTTTGCAACATTTTCTACAATTGAGGAAGCTCCCACGGGTCCCAAGAAAAGCTTTCGCGCCCTTTATGTTGTGCAGGCCTCTTGTACGTGATGTCAGCAAAGCTCTCACCCCTGGTCTAAGGAGAATTGACAGGAATAATGTACGACTGTTACGCCTGTACTTAACAGTACCAATGTTAAATGCTACAGCAGAGCGGTCGTGAAGCATGGGTAAATCTGTAACCGTGCTTTCGCAAGTTGGAAAATCCATTGTTAATGTGAGAATGTGATCAACGTGCCCGAGTTAATAGCTTTAATCAAACGGCTCTTTTGCAGGGTTCTTTTGAAACAGTATAAAAATGCGTGGCTTGTTAGAATACGTCTATAGCATCAACAACAAAACACCATATAAATAAAATCCTGCGTCTGTCTCTCCAGTCAGTTCCTGCGTCTATTTCCCCAGCCGTCGGTTCCCAGTCAGTTTGCTGAGTCTGTTGCTGAGTTGACTAAGGATAAGATGTTCTCGGTTCGTCTGCCATACGTTTACGTTTGCCTGAAAAACTAATTCGCCCTAAAACTACTTTGTCGTGCTTGCTGAAATATTGAAATGTGATTTGTCCAACTTAGAATTGAACAATATTTATTCCTTACTGAGCATTTTTCCTAACTTAGGCATTATTACGCTATATAAACAATGCAATAACCAAAGATTTCAAGTTAGATTATGTTGGACGCATTGGAAAGACTCCCTCATCATCAGCAAATTTTAGCACCGCCCGTCTGTTTCGTGATTCAGCATCTTAAACCTTTCGCTGAGGTATTCTGATGACGAAAAATCAGTGTTTGTGCAAAGTCCAACATTCATTTGCTTGGCTCTGCGACCTGTGTGTTTTGCGTCGTTTCAAAAGCGTCCGCACACGGCTATTTTAAGTTTTACTCTGTCTATTTCATTGTAGAAAAAGTCGAGTCGCTGTAAAGCCTTTATTCTAACACTGAGGTGTTATGACAAACGGATATAAATATACAGCCTGAGTTTTCTTGTGGGATCGAAAGGTAGGTTGACTCTTTCTTCTTCGAAAAATGTGATGCACTGCTTGTCCTGCGAGAAGGTTGCTAATATTTTCAACAAAGAATCTTCTGGAACTCTGGTGGTCCCGTCCGGTGGTGACGATCAATCGTCTAATCTCTAATGTGTTTAAATGGAATGCGAACAGAAGCACAAGAGATACAGCATGTGTAGGGCTAGCAGCAGTAACCCCACAATAAAAGCATAGTTGTTTCTTAGGCGACTGAGCAACACAGTAGCTTTGTCAGCGTTTGTATGGCGTGAAGCTCGAGTGGTATTTTTAGATGTGATTTTCTTCCATTTTAATTTTCTTCAGTAAAGTCATTCAGAAATCACATTGTTATTGAGTACTTGCGCAAGTTTGTACTCCTCCCATGCTAACCAAATCAGAAAAGATCTTGATGAAGTTGAACAGCAAGCAAAAGCCACTTTGACAACTGGCAGCCGCAGAACTCTTCCCCAACGAGACAGGGAAACAGCAAAAAATGACAAAAGCGCGTTTGGGTCTGATGCCTTACTTAGAGTTGAGTTTATTTGGCGAAAGTTAGGAATTTCAAAGACGAGAAAGAAACCATAGCAATTGCAAAAACGCCGGGGCACCGAAAAAACCGCAAGGTTATCGAGTCGTTGCCCCTTGACTGGTCGATTAAGGTGCACAGCAAGCCAAATTTACATCGAATCGGATAGCCTATGTAGGAAAAAGCTGCCAGATGATCAACACAGTTGCGCAGGGAGTGCTGGGTCGCAACCGGTCTCTCTCGGTGGAACAGGTGCTCAGATCCGCAAGGACCAAGAAGTTGGGAGTACTTTGCTAAGGACTATCTTTGAACTGTTTTTCCAAGAGTTTTGTTATGAAACCCATAGGCTTATTCAAAAGAGGTGGGAGAGTGCCAAAAGTTCCCTTTTTGAGAAGCCAAATAAAACCATGTCTTTTTTTGAAGTGCTTTTCAAAGCACTCTGTTAAAACACGCTAGTGAATTTTTTTTGTTCTGCATAATGCAGACTTTTTAAGCTCAAAAATGCCTCGAAACTCTCTTGAGGAAACGTTTTGCTCATAAGAGTTTTATACAGAGAGCAAATAATGTGTCATGGCTGATCAGTTACTTTAACGTACCTAGTGCTATCGGCTTTACGGCTGTTCCGCGTTTTCTAACCGACACGCGGTGTTGCGAAAACTCTAAGGGTGTCAGCAAAAACGGAAATTTGGAACAGTTGTGAATATCAGTTTAACGTAAAAATATGGAAATTATGAAAAACTTGAAAATATAAAAACTTGACAAGAAAAAATAGCAAATCTAGGAATTATACAGAGAGCCATAAAATCAGCAGGAAGGCGCTACACCATTTCACTGCTAGTCAACTGCACCGGTAGGCCCGAACTTCGCTCATTCTGATGCAGCATGCTGCATCCCAACAATGCCTGTCGAAAACATCTAATACTTTCTTTTTATAAGAAAAAGAAAAAATCTTCAATACGAAGGCAATGGTTACCTGCAAAAGATCTGCCGCAGTTGTAAAAATAACTGACAAACTACGAGCACTTTTCTCGAAGAAAGACAAAAAAGCAAATCCAAGTTGCTTCGGGGCTTAATTAGCCCTGTGCACTTGGCTGCTGTCATCAAAAACACATCGAATCCACGGTGCCAACTGATTCACATGTAATGACAAAAAATAAAATTTTCCCGCTGAACCACAGCCTAGCGTGTGCCAGCAATGCTATTTATTTAGTCATACATACATGCATATGTAAAGAAGGCAGAAAAAATAGGAAAAGTAATGACGAGAAGGGTGGCTAACAAATAGATAAAGCAAGATCCATAATCGAGAATTAAAAACAAGACCCCTTTCAGTTTGTGATTATTTGATTGTGATGTTCAAGATGCTTTATTATTCCTTATTGTTATAATAAGCATGATACATGATGTTCTCTCAACTTATATTGTTATAAGCAAATGTGAGGAGTGGAAAGAGGAAGCATTTTTATGGTCGGCCCCGGGCGACACTAAGATCGCTACGCCACTTTAGTTGAGCATGCGGTGGGATATTACCTCGCTGGTTAAAGTGTGAACCTGATTTGTGCCAAAAAAGTCTATCACTCTAATAGGCCTAAATATGTTTTTCTTTGCGTCAACAGCAGAATCACGAGAAACATTTTAAAAACTTGATTTGGACAGAGTGAGCAAGTTTGGATGGATGAAAAATTAGTTACAATTTTGCTATTTGAAATTCAACGTAGTGCTTTCGTTTTTTTAAATCTCTAATTTTATCACCTCGTAATTATAAATCTTTGGAGAATTCTTAAGTGGATTCTGCTTATAAAGCGTACTCATTGGCCTTTTTTAACTGGCCGAAATACACATACATAAACTTTGCTGATGTCTAGACTTGTTAATTTCCTGGTGCATGGCACGAGTTTAGATAAATAACATTTTGTATCTCAAATAGGCTGTAAATGTTAATAAATACAGACTGCGGCCTACGTGGACGCAACGGTTAACATCCATAATCCACTAACTCAGGGGTTCCCAACCTGTGGTACGCGTACTACTAGTGGTACGCGAAGGTCTTCCATTTTTTCACAAAAACCTGGATTCACATCTTTCTAGGTTACGTATAGGGCTTTGTTTCTAAATAAATAAATTTTCCTGCAGCCGCTATTCCTATTGCTTCGTAACATCATGACTTTTGATGCGCTGCTAGCAAATTTACGCCACGCATCGACCAATTGGTGAAAGGTAAACAAAAAAAACTCATTAAATTTAGTTGCGGTCTTTTACTGTTATTGTAATGTACATTATTCTTCTGAAGAAACTAAGATTCGATCAAATTAGTTGTTCGGGAAGAAGTGGAACGCGTTGACAAGATGGGATGCCCAAGTGGTACGAGATCGTAAAAAGGTTGGGAAGCCTGCACTACTTTGTTTTGGGACAACTTAGCAGTGATTGCTAAAGAGACTCTTCTAACTACACAATTAACTCCATCTGGCTGTGTGAACAGCAGGCTACACAAATGTGTAACTTTGGTCGTAAGCACCAAATGTATCTTGCTTCTATGCAGCATAAAATAACAGAAAACTACCTGGGCTAGACATAGTACATTTTTTACAATAATCGCTACACAAAACACATTGATCAAGTGGAAGTCTGACTTCTGGACGTGTACAACCGGACATGCAGGCTAACGTCACCTTCAACACTTCAAGCAATGAATGTTGACTCTACGCTCAAGCCTCAAATACGTTTATTACCTCACAAACCTATCAAATATGATCAGGTGATGTTATTCTAGGTAACAGCGGCAGGTACTGCTCTGTCTATAAATCACATATTAGAATACGGATTGATAGAAACTTTACTAATTTCTAGTGCTTCATATTTAAATTTTGGGGTCGAAGCTATGTTTGAGGGATAAGTGGTGACGAGACTGAATTTTGGGCCCTGTGACAGCGTGGTCCCCCAATTGGGGGGTATGGAGTGCGGCTGATACGGCTCTGGTTCTCGGTGTGACATTTCGTGACAAAAACACAGGTCTGAAATCCGTAAACCCCAGGATGTAGAGCCACTTCTCCGAATCGAGAGATCCCAGCCATGTGCCCAGAATGCATCAGGGAAGAATGGCGAACTAAGTCTTTCGGGCTACAGTCTACACCCACGGGAAAGCGGCCAAAGTTTGTCCAAGGACCAGCTGGCGCAATTACATATTCCGACCTTCATGGTCCCGTCTTGGTGTGGAGCCAGCAGAACTATGTGAGATTGCTGTTGATCGTGAGGGGTTGCGGGTCCTCTTGGGGCTGCTGCCCCCGAGACCCTCCACAAAGGAAAAGCGGGCACGAAAATAAGTGAATCAATGAGTATGTAGGCCTGCATTGAACCTTTCTTTTTGTGAAATTGTCTTTAGTTTGTTTGCCAAAAGTGAATGTCGCATTCAAATAATTGAGTATATTTGGACGGAAATTTGCGTTTTTGTGAATATAATTTAAAAGTATCAAACACAGAAGGGAAATTGGTGTTGACACCCTAAAGCTCCACCATGACACTCTTTCAAAAACCTTAAAAAAACACTGCATGTGTATTACTAATAGCATGCTGGTGTGGTGGACATTAGACAGTGTACCGTTACCACCAGTGGCGTACACAGAAAATTTTCATGGGGGGGCTTTCATTCAGTGGCAGATGGTGGTAATTTGTATTTGGTGTGTGCTGTTTGTGACGTCACAATTTGACGTCATATTCATGTTTTCAAGCGAAGTTTGTTGACATAATGGGCACATTCTTCTACCCACACTCCCCTTATTTTTGTAAAAAATCAAGACCTATACACTCGCCTTATAATAAAGTTTTTGAAAAATATCAAGCTTAAGGGGGGGTTTAACCCCAAAACCCCCCCTTGCGTACGCCCTTGGCTACCACTCGTAATTAAGCAGAAAGTTGTAAAGGGAGACCCGAGCAGGGAGTGCAAGTGGAAAGTTACGTCAATCAAACAGAACTGACAAGCATGAGCGTCGGAACGGGGTGGCAGGGGGGTCAAGGCCCCCTGGATTTTAAAATTTGACATTTTCCCATCAATTTTTTAGCAAAAAGGTTGTTTTCTTGGTTTCGAGTGATTAAACTGAAATTTTGCCGCTTTTGGTCCCACCTGCAAATATCTTTTTGGCTACCCCTGGAAAATCCACTATTGGCCCCTCACTGAAAAAAATCCTACCGACGCCCATGCTGACAAACGAATTCAACTTTCAATGCAATTACTTCACTCTTGTTGAAAGGCACTTAGGTCGAAGAACGACTGGCTTGGAGAAACCTGTTAACATGAACTGATTACCAAATTGACAATGATAGGCAAAATTTCGTTTTTGATAAAAAATGAGCACTAAGTGAGGCGCGCGCAGTACAAAGAATTATTATCCTTCAACGCAAACAAGCAGTTAAATCTGGATATCGATCATTTGTAGAGGTGTTTGCAACAAATTGAAAAAAAAATTCATACCCAACATGATATGGGATCATTGCGTTTTCATTTATGGAACAAACAAAATCAAGATTTGAAAGACACTTTTCATGTTAGCATTTGCATGTCTAATCGTGTGTGTGACTGGAATCTTATGGCAACGTGATGGCCATTGCAATTCTTTGAACTTCGCAGTTTTAAATCTCCAGGTGTGATCGCGTTTGTTGAAAAATATTATTCTTCGCATTGCGTGCGCGTTGAGCAGCGCTCATTCTTCGATTGATCAATCATTCATTTCTGAAACATATGCAGTAGAAGCTATGCAATATCGCATTAGCATGAAACTATGCAAGATACTGTATAGACTTTGAACAGCAGTCTTTTTTGTCTTCTTCGAGAGCCTTTTCCTGCGCCTATCTTTAACCACTGGCAGCTAGAGGCAGTTTCTTACTCGCATTTTCCAAGTGCGCCAAATTGCAACGCGCAGCCTAGTTAACAACGTTCCCACTTTTGGGGAATTTGTCCCTAGATTGGGAATGCAATATCTTTTGGAGAAAATTTGGGGAATTGAGGAATCTAGGGACTTTTTAAGGATATTTCATTTTTTCGGGATGAACCCAGCGCCAGATTTAGATGGTGGGGAGCCCGGGTCCCAGGCATGGTGGGAGGTCCCTTGTGCGAATCGGATATGGAATCTTTAGGTAGAGGATGGCCGATGAAGTCACTAGCAATTCCACGGATCGTTAATATTTATGACGCAATCTTGTGACTTCACATTTGTTAACTCAAGTGTAACAAAACTTTACGATGCAACGTGATAATTGGCAATGATGATTACCGATTTGTGAAACTGTTGCAAAACCGGTCACCAGAAGCGTCGTGTTTCCTTTTTTTGAAATTTTGCTTGAAAAAAGTTTCTGAGCGATCCAACGTTTTCTTCATCTCTAAACGGAAAATTTACTTCATAATGAATGTGCTGTGGAGTGTTGTTCAATCGCTTTGTAGTTACGTACAGATAGACTAGGTTTCTAGTTCAACGTTAAAAACGTTTTCGTGAAAGCTGCTTAAGACAGGTTATGTAAAGTTGAAACGAAGGAAGGCTATTGTGTCAGTTTATTATATACATGTCTGTGCAGACTGTGATGTATATGTCTGTGCAGACTGTGATAAGACAGTCTAATTTATAGTTTCGACCAGAAAAACCGGAGATAATCTCGATAAGTTTAACGCTCGCTTGCTCGATCTTAAAAGCCTCTTCAGATTTAATCTCACTTGCTGTGTCATGATGAAGATGGATGGTGTCAGATCCCAATAAATTCGTTCTTATTAGAAGTGAAGGCAGAGTGAATGTTGGGAAGCAGTTAGTTCTACGCACTACTTTCACCTATCAGCTTTTGGTGAAAGCATCAAGTTGATTACATTGAGACTGGCTATTAAAATGATGAGGCTGTACAGCGACCACCAGGTGCTCTGTGATCGTCGGGATGCAAATCTCAAGCATTAATGAGACTGCTGGTTTCACGTATTGTTGTATACCAGGGCTGTGCAACCTTTGTTACTGAAGGGCCAAACGCAATTAAACAGATTAGACCGCGGGCCGCGCCTTCGTTTCATACAGGCTGTCTAGTACTAGTGACCGGCATAAAAATCCACTCTGTTGTATTGCATTTGACCCGTGGGCCGCAGGTTGCATACCCCTGTCCTATACTATAGTTGGTGCAAGTACGGCAACTACATCAAACAGGCAAATTACATCATAAATAATTTCCCATCACATCACAAGAAGAGATATTTGTTTCGCTTTACTGATGATAACAACTAACAAGTGATAAAGTTAGTTTTAACTTATTTTGCATTGGCAGTTCATTAAAGTTATTTTCTCCTAAGTTGTACATTATTAGTTTAGCTTGGTTAGGTTTTGAAATAGCTCTGCTCAAGGGGCTAATTTGCAACTGGATCGAAAAAGCACTCATCTGCCTAAATGCTTGCTGATATTAAAGGGCCCCATCTGGATTTTTTGGGGCCCCCCAACAGCCTTTCACACGGCTCTGACATTACACATTTAGTACATAAGGACTTAGGAACTCTTGAAAAATAGAACGAAACAATCACACAAGCATAGCTAAATCACACCTCAAGAACCATATATTATATTGTCTGTAGATTATGAGATAGGTTTGCTGTTGAATTTCTCTAAAGGTAGATGAAAGTAACATAGTGATTTGTGTAAAATCTAGGGAATTTTTACAAAATTTTGGGAATTTTAAGCTCAGTTTTAGGGAATTTCTAATAAACAATTGTGGGAACCCTGCTCGTGAAGAGCTGTCAAGTGCTGTAAAAACTCCAAGTCTGAAAGCTGGAACAGCTGAGGAGGTGTTTCTGCACATTGCTGACAATAATAATTGTAAGAATTTGAACAATCAATCTGGACAGGGTTCACGTCGAATGAACAAAATGTCAATGGTTGTAGGCTACCTACTACGTGTCGCGCTGGTAAAGGAACAATAAACAACGCATTTTCACGTGGCGATTCTGTGTATTTTTGCTTTGCCACAGTAATCACGGTTGAGTTCGGAAGAAGTAGATGTGCTCTGACAACTTTTACTTTTGCATTTTTCGTTTCAAAGTCTTTCCGGTTGCAAAGCAACAATCTGTCGTTCTGCGTTGTCTGCTTTCTTTTATAAATTGAGTGTCTCCGTGGTTGCGCAACCGCTATTTGAGGGTGAATTTTGCAGACTTCGTGTTTGCTCGTTCGAGTGTTTTTGTGCAGATCACGTGCGATTGAAAGAGAAGTGATAAGCCATCCCATCGGCCATGCATCGTCGTATCAATACAATATCGAAGATGCGACGCTGGTCCCAACAAACGTCGATACAACATTACTGAAGTGTCAGCGAATTATCAGCATGTTCGTCTGTTCGTGTGCTAGGACATTGCGTGTAAAACGGTCGCAATGCGACAAAGTTTGTTCGACGCTGGCAAAGCAGCAACCGTTCTCGAGGTGAATGAATGACACTAAATTCGGCTTCTGCCTGACCATTGCTGGTATCAACAAACCCAGTTATGCCTGTTCAGTTTAACAGTGTGCACAAAATCGTTGGAAAAATAATGTGTCCTTACCAATACAAGACATCGTTTTGTTAATGCACAAAGCTTTTCTATGGTATTAATTTGTTTTGTTGGTTGTGGCATTCAAGCCTTCCACTATGCAAAAGACTGTGTATGATATGAACTGTGTCTGTCGAAAGTGAAAATTGCATCGCCAGATGTCCAATCATAAGAGTGTTTTTTTGGCATTTGTTTGCGTGTTGGATCACGTGGACAGTTTCTTATTCCAGAGACAGACAAGCCGACAAATGTGCTGTGTTGTCATTAGCTGGAACATGTATCAGACAACCGGTTTAGCTCTGCTGTCGTGATCTTTTATGGACTATATCTTCCTTAGCAGAAATATGCTCCTACCAACTGGCGTGGTACTGCTGCCATGAATTTTATGGACTGTGCCTTCATTTGCAGGAAATACGCCAGGCAACCGCTTTGCCTCAGTCACCATAAAATTGCATTGACTGCTTCAGATGAACTGTATGACTCTCCCCCCTCTTTTCTTCGTAGAAAAATTGTTCTCCAGAGCCGCATGACTGTGCGCTGGGTTTAGATGCAGGTAGAGGCGGGCCCGCGCCACAACATAGTGTGATTACCCATAGCAACGCTGCATAATAACTGATTTCACACTGGCCATTGCAACCTAGCAATCTCGTCTCCATTGACGCACCTAAAATTATAATGGCGTATGTGACATCGGATAATATTTTCTGACGCAAAGCGGTGTGCGCTCTCTTCATGCGAATACGCCATAATTTGCAGTTTATATAACAATTGTTATTAACGCTTTTGGCTCCAAGTGTAATTCTTAAACTTTCGTCATTCATAGCAGCGAGCATTTCTTGGAATTTGCTGTAAAATGCAACGGTGTTGAATTTGACATCATTTGATACGCAATTAGTTCATTGAGCTTTATTAAGAGGATTAGTGCGCAGTTGCACTCTTCGCTAATCAACGTTGCCATTGTCATCAGAAATGCAGTTGCGCCCTTGAATTGCTTCGAAAACTGCTGTCGTTGTAATTCCCAGGTTCATTTCTGGTGTACTTCAGAAACAGTAGTCTTACAGCACGCTTGATCGCCATTTGGTTCAAGCTCGCTGATTGCTGAATAGCGAACAAAACTTTTACATTATTTTTCTTCTTATGCCGATTTTGCGTAACCACTTCTGTAGCAAATTCGAGGTTGCAGAACTGTAGATGGAACCTGTGCGAAGCAGAATAAACAAAACGTTGTATGTTGAAAACCTTGTGAGTGCCAGCCCAGTATAGCTACAACAGTGATGAATATAGTCTTGCTGTGACTAAGTTTTAGGAAAAACTTTTTGTACTCCATTGCGAATGTCGCAGGCAGCGAAGGGCCTAGGGTTATTTAGGCTGCAGGGCCTAGGGATATTTAGACAAAATTAGACTTTGCTAGAAAAGAAATGTCTGCAGATTAGCGTCATTGCCTGCTGTAGGCTATTGGATTTCGCCTGTATTGAACCCTCTACTTAAGTGTTGAGAACTTGAAACTAAGTGTCAGTGCAGATCAATTCTACCAGTGGCGGATCCAGGTCAGGCATTTGACGGGCAGTCAAGTAGGGGGTCACCAGAAAGGTTTTCACTTGCTTAAAATACCGAAGATTCTCTGGTGGTGGCAATTGTTGGATATCCCGGGAAAGTGGTTACCTTTTCAAGACCAAGAAAGTGGTTGTTTTCTTTAGTCAGCCTATGGATCTTCCTGTGCGAAAGAAAAGGTCTCTGCATAAGAAGGAGCTTATGCTAGCAGCATCTTTGCATTCTTTCAGAGCTGTCGTAGCCATGTCCACAACAAAACTTGATCAATTATTTGCAGGGTTGTCCATGGGACATATTTATCTGTCCCATCTCATAGCAATTTATGCCTGTCCCATTCCATGGGATTCCCATTATACAGGGTGACCCAAAAAGATGTGTACCCATGAAAATTTCAATTGTGACTTTGATTAAAAAGCTATTTATTTCAAATTACAACCACACATTTTTCAGTTTATGGATGACCATTCACCAGAGTTTCAACTATTTCTGTCGATTTTTAGTCAATTTATGGCTTTCCCAAGATGTGTTCCAAATGTCCACCATTTCGTTGCAAGCAAACCTGTACTCGTCTGGCAAAGTTGTTAATCACT
>Ga0210059_1006561_pt1 | contig 18638 bp, 13 predicted proteins | sample Ectturendosymbi2_FD_188042 | JGI IMG/M metagenome (GOLD analysis project Ga0210059, IMG submission 188042) | Ecteinascidia turbinata endosymbiont from Florida, USA - Sample 2 (SPAdes) (version 2) | ecosystem: Host-associated > Tunicates > Ascidians > Unclassified | place: Key West, Florida... | reverse complement strand
TGAGAGTACAAAATGACTATATTTTCTACAAATTTGGGGGGAGGCATGGCCCCTTTGACCCTCCCCTGGCTACGCCTATGCTTTGGACCTCCCCTCGGAAATTATCTGCGTACGCCCTGGCAGTGAGCCCGCGCCTCCAACGGCCCCGAGCGATTGTTTGTCTTTGAGCAAGCTGTTCAAATTACCAGAGAATCTCCTAGAGCCCGGCAATGTCAGTAGAATCCATTTTCAATCTTCAAGCTGCTAGCAAACAGTAACCCCTTCCGAACAAACAATGATTCTTATCTAATTATGGACGTTATAAGATGTGTCAATCCCGTCCTTCAGTAGTTAGTGTTGTGGCACCAGCTGTATTTAGGAGACTAGAACTCATTGAGTTTTCAATTTGTGATCGACAACCATTTGCCTTTCTGACACGTCCCAAATTCCGTTCACCAACAGATCTGCAGACCCGTATTCCCTACTGACACTGCTTGCATAAACAGCAAGGTAATCAGCGGAAAAGTTTAAGCAAACTTCAACAGTGATTGATTGTTCAATACGGTTTCTGAAACAACAGAAATGAAACTAAGACTTCTACCAGCGGTTAAGCAGAGCAACAGACTTCATTATCGGCAAGCCAGAAGCCCACTAACGGTTAAGCAGGCGCACAATTGCAATTAATTACAACAATCTAATCCTCAACTGCAAACTGATAATGCCTAGTGAATTAGTTACGTGCCAAACAATGTGGTTACTCCAGCTCTGACTATTGGTCGTTTATATTTTATCAGAAAACTCGCTTTATGCAGTGGCAAAATTTAGTGCTCTATACTGATGAGTCGACAACTTCAGTAGCGAGTAATAGACAGAACGGCAAATTTGAAACACGCATTGCACGAGAAGTGGAAAAACAAGCCGTAGAGTCATTGCCGGCGCAAACCGTGCTAATGGCCACAAAGGAGTAACAAATCGTCGAAACCGGGAAAGGCGGTAATATACGTCAAATGTCTGTCAGGTGCAGTTATCAACAAAGACTGCATTAATGTAGCAAACCTTTTTATCCCGGAAAAAAGCGCACATAGAAAACGCCATTACGTTCAGTCATTTTATGTGAATTAGGTGATCACTGTAAGCCTAACATTTAGGCTAAGCTATATTTGCAACTGACATTGAAGTCTCGTATCGGCTGGACGACGATGATATAATCAGAGACTTTGAAGGCATTGAAACCTGTTCACTTGAGGCTATTTCATTTGAGACCACATTCATCTGAGACGTTTGCATTTGAGTCCACGTTCATTTGATACATTTTGATTTGAGATCACGTTCATTCAAAACCTGGTCATTTGGGACCTGTGCGTTTGAAGCCACGTTAATTTTATACCACAATGCAATGCAGCTGTTTTCATTTTCTGTGAATCACATTTTTGCAACCTACCTTACAGGTTTTTGAGAAAGGCTTGAAGTTTCGCAAAATTACTCTCAAGTTCAAGTTTCCCAAAATGACACACTTCGAAAACCGACGTAACTCACCTTGTATAGTAAACGTAGTTGTGTTTTGAATCAACCCATCGGTCATAAAAACTCTTTATACCTCGGGTATCAAATGAACAGGTCTCAAACGCACAGATCCTAATTGAAAAGGTCTTCAAGGAATGTTGCCTCAAATGAGTTGGTATCAAATGAATGGTCTCAAACAAAATGGTCTCAAACAAAATGGTCTCAACTGTCTGTACATCATAAAAATCAGTTAAATGAAAACCAATGAAGAAGTGATTGCAAACAACTAAAAAAAAACAGAAGCGGCACCAACAAGAACGACAAGAAAACGTTTGACGTGTTAAACGCCAAAACCGGCAAAAGGTTAAAACTACCTATACGCTGGCAAACGAAGGACAAGCAGCATACGTCATTTAAATACAAAGAAAAATGATTATGTATTTGTTAATACTACAACTTGTTGCCTGGGGCAACAACGTTGCGAACAGCCACCCTAGCCCTGGTCCATCCCACTGTAGTAGAGTATTTGCGCTCGTGCTTGGAGCCGCAGTGCTCACACCCGCCTCGTTGATCCTATGATCAACGACGCCTTGCGAACTTTGACTGGATCCGTGCGTCTTTTACCAGCGGACAACTTTCCAATCCTCGCAGGCATCCAACCTGCTGAGCTTCGTCGCACTGGAGCCAAACTGTCTCTAGGACGCCGTGCCATGGAGCCCGAACACCTGCTCCACTCAACTCTCACCCGTCCATCGAGTGCAGATGCATGGCGCCTCAAATCGAGACACCCATTTGTACCTGCCACACAACAACTCATCAGTTTTTCTGACAACAACATACGTGCTGCGCAGTGGGCGGATCATCAATGGGACGCGGAGTGGGCGGACAACCCCACAAGACTCCGCATTTTCATTCCAGACACCGGTACCCACCCACCCGGAATGACCCTCCCAAGAAACGCCTGGGTCCGGCTTAACCGCCTCCGCACCGGTGTCGGACGTTTCCGTTCCTGCTTACGCAAATGGGGTATGATCCTTTCTGCGTCTTTTTGGTGTGCCCTAGAGCAGGGCTTCTCAAACTGTGGGTCGCCCCATTTGGGGTCGCGAAGTGTAATTTTGAGGTCGTGAAACAAATTAACTTGGCAAACCAGTTATAAACGTTTTTGTAAACTTTACAAGAAAATTGAAAGTAGGCCTGCAGTGAATCTATCTCTGTTGCATTTTAGGGGTAATACCGCGTTTCATGCTGTCAGTTGTTTACTAGGATGTCAGCTTGCATGAGCTGTCAAATGATAATGATCAACCAAACACAACAAGTTATACGTTGTTACGTCATGATTGGTTTAACGTACTGGCCAATATTAACCTTGCTGCATTCATTCCAACACGAAGGCACGCTTGTGTTTAGAACTCTAGGTCTAGTCAAGGGGTTATGCTCACTGATTTGCGAACACACCGAGTAATTTCAGACTAAAGCTAAAAGCTTCATACACACTTTTAGAATTACTTTGGAGTTTGATTCAGGAAAAGTAGGATCCACAAACCATACACTATTGAAATTTCAGGAGGCAACACACCTGCCATGCCCAGGATAAGTATATGTAGTTATGAAACGACAAAAGTTTGCAACTGGAATTTTCAAAATAGAGTTTATGTGATTTTTTGATAACAAGAAATAACACCCAGTCATTTCTGATCTAGCCATTAATAAACTCTTAGGCGTATGCACAACGTATTTGTGTGATGCGGCATTCTCAGAATTGAAAATTATCAATTCCAAAAAACCGATGCTTTTTTAAACATGTTAAGAATGTTTTTCTTGCTGCGTTGGCTAATTGTATCAACCGACAAATGCATAATGTGTGTAAAAATCATCAAGTGCATCCATCCCGTTAGCTGTGCTTGATAACTTCAATAAACTGTTTTTATTATTGTTTTTTCGCTTTTTGTTTCCATTACGTAATTGCTTTATTGCTCTATAGTTACTTTCGTGGATTGTGTGCATTTGTATGAGTTCGCCAGACAAAAATGCCTCTTGAGATTTGTAATGGGACATTTACACGTATCATCAACATCTAGACCAGTGGTTCTCAAACGAGTGACACTTGGCTCACGAAGAAACGAATTTTTAATTCCTGGGAGGAAATTTGTTTCAGGGAGGAATTAGGGAGGAAAAGCTGTGGAAGTTTTCATTACAAAACATGAAAAAAACATTTTTTGTTTATTCAACGTGTAAAAAAACTGCACAGCGAGTTTGGTTTAGATGGGAATGTCTACAGGTACGCAAGGACAAGCTGATTTAACTGTAGTGATGGACGTTATAAAATAGTCGGTTTGGTTCATAATCGTCTATTATTTCTTCACAGTAGGTAGTGTGAAAATTTTGCATTTATCTTTTTTGTGATTTTTGTTGGGGAGGAATTGATAGTGTTTGGATTTGAAATGAAAAATATAACGGTAACTGATGTTGGTTTGTTTTCAATCCCACGCTCCATCACCACTGGCTGTAGCATAGCCACCTGCTCGTGTTCAGCATTTAAGTCAAAAGTGTTCCAGGAAGAGCGTTGCTAACTCCAACGTTTCGACAATTTATTCACGATCTGTGCCACACACCCGCATAACGTGGATGTAGCTACATAAATTTCGTAGTTGGCGCAATTTAGCGCTTGCCGTAAAGGAAACAACTTGCCCTTTTTACTGCAGGGCAGTCACTTCAGGAACCACATTTTTATTATGACAAAGAATTTATGGACATTTTCGAGATATGTAGTACGTCACCACGTCGTAGCCGAAATTTTAATGATAAAGATCGCAAAATTTTTTTAAGTGTGTTTCTCCGTCACTGGTCCGTGGATTTCATCGCCCCGTTTGAAGATCCGCAAAAGTTTTTTTTATCTTTTGCCAACCCTCGCAACGTTTGGACATATTTTGCTTATCATCGAGCGAAGAATGGTCCAAAACTACCGCTCTCAGGTTCGGTAACCTAGTAACACGTGAAACTGCTTTGCAGCTTAATCTCAACAAAGCGAAAGAGAAAAGATTGTTCCAGCACATGCTCATTCTCAGTGTATCTTAATATAGTCTGAATTTATTGATTCTACTGATCGTGCATGCTGATATTTACCTTGCGTCTGGGATGTGTGAAACAAGATAAAATAAAGATCTTACCGAAATGGGCATTTAAGATAGATTTATGTTTTAAAATAATTTCGAAAGAGCTAAACCGAATCGTAATTGCCGAGTCCTGTTCTGACCATTTTGGCTGGCAGGTCATGTAGCAAACCCAGCATGAAGACAATTCAACATTCACAACAGCACCACCAACAGCGCAGTCAAAGCAAAAGTTTATTGCAGTCCAATGTAATAAAACTTTCTAAACGTCCGGCCGTTAAACGAGATAGAATCTTGGTCCGAGTTAACCACGCACTGGGTAAAGATGTCTCCGAAGATGCTGACGTGGCAAGTGTTCAGAAATATTTCAAAGCATATTGTTTTTTGCAAAGGTCATGGTTCAGTAATGTTGCGCCAACCGTTCAGAATTGTTGTAGCGTGTCAGGGATAATTCGTTGAACTTTAACTTCAGACAGCTTGCTATTTCTGTTTTCCTCGATTGCTGAAAACATGCAGTGCGAGCGATCGACGACAACCGAAGAAAAAAAGGCGAGCAGGATGCGGCGTCACCTTTACCTCTTCTCTTCAATTGCGTCACTCATTCACAACGGATGTTGCGCTCATGAACAAAACAACTGTGATAACTAACTGCACGTGTCACATGTATGCGAGGCACACACGAGTGGATTCATTGCTAATACCTGTGCTGTGATAGATAAAATCTGAATCCTATTACACACTTTTATTTGGCATTTTGGGTTCGGGTAGTTTAGAACGCGAATACTCTGGATCCACTATTTTGAATCGCCCATCCTTAATTGTATAAATATGGTCTACATTTGTAATGTGGTAGATTGGGAAGTTTATTTGTTTTACGTTTGTAATTCACAATAATCAATTATTTGCATTGATGTCTAAGACCGTGCATCATGCATCAATAAAAAATTGTGTACATTTTTAGGCTTTGCGTTTGATATTCAAAATAACAGTGGCCCCATCCCTGTTTCTTGCAATTGACCACGCACTTATTGGCTAGACCTGCTTACAGACATATGGAACGACAAGGTATTGATGTAACAGCAACAAAGTGAAGGTTACTGCAAGCACGAGTTCCTTTCCATCCCAACATGCGGTTCGGAATGTTGGGTGTCTAAGTAAACAATAAAATGTACCTTTTCGTCACCAACACTCTAGCTAGGACTAGGTACTCAACAGCAACACTTTTCAGTCATTTTGCAGGTTATTTTCAACCAGTTTCAGGTTCAAAGCCTCCTTTACTCGTTGCAAATACAGACGACAATGTGACTTACATCATTGTTTTCTTCGTATTGCTTGTTTAAACAACGTTCGGTCCATGCAGCAATAAGCGCTTCGAAAACTGAGCGAAACCGACAAAGGAGAAACGTAGACCAGTGGTTCCCAAACTCTTTTGTCTGCGGAACACTGCAAGGTTATTTTAAGTGTACATGGAACCCCCGCCAGATCTGCCAAGTAAACATAAACGCTTTTTTAACCCAAATTGCCGTTATTAAGGTTTCGTACTGTAAACAAAATTATGCACAATAAAAGTAACCATTAAGCAAGCTAGATCAAGTGATGTAGCGGCTGCCACACGCCCAAAGAGTTAAAGGGCGTATCAGCCGCTTTTTCTTAAAAGTAGAAAGCATAGCTCGTGGAACCCTTTAGATTTGTCTGTGGAAACCTAGGGTTCCGCGGAACCCACTTTGGGAAACGCTGACCAATACCAAGCACAATTATCAGCACGGTTCGAAGAATGAAAGGCAGGTCTGTTGTGAGTTTCCACTAACGAGAAGCCTTTATGCATGACATGTTCGCTATCATGAGCCATGGCGATGGCAGAAAATTGAGCCCAAACACACTGTTGCAATTCAAAAGAAGCATTTCATATGTTTATATTTACAAGCGATTGATTGCGCAGCTTGAGAACGTTCGTAAATATGTTGAGTGCATATTTTTCAAGGCAACCACGTTGTTAATGGTCATGTAAGCATGTGATCGAAAGAAATATAAAAAAGGAGTTGAAAGCATGCTGAAATGTATCTACAGTATATGGATTGTGGAACGATTAACTTTTATCAATTTTTGATAGGTAAGTGATGATATATAGCATTTTTTTGCAAAACCTGTTTTGTTAGTCTCATTTTCCAAAAAAACATCATATGTGGAAGTTCCAAAACACTTAAAAATAGAATAAAGTGCCTCTCAAAAATGTAAAAAGTTTTGATTGCAATTATTGAATTCCCAATTGCATTTTAATTACAGCAACAAACAAACTTTAGCCTTGCGGCAAGCTTCTAAAGAATCTGCCTGCTTTCTACTTTCATTCTTCTGCGACGATTAAAACTTGCAAGCGTATCTATTTATCATAGTTGAAGGCCACAAAGATGGCAGCAAGTAAATCAGTCACAGTTTCTTGACGGGAAAACTAGTTTCGCGTTTTGCAACGCATCATCAGTCTTGTAAATATAAGACAAATCTGACAGGCGAAACGTTGGCACTTGAAAACAAGTAAAGAAAGAAACGCGAACTGTGGCTCGTTACAACGACATTACTACAAAATTTTCGACGCTAAAAGGCTTACCCTCCCAGAGCCTCATAAACCAGTCACTGCTACGAAAATCGGCGTTGGAAGCGGTCTATGCAGGATACTTTTCCTCTGGAGATAACACACGTGCGCGATGACGGGTGCCAGATGGAAACCACGCGATTAACAGAGCGTAACAGTTCACGAAAAAATCTGGAAAGGCCGAGCCTTTCAACGTAAACCAGAAAGTTGTCCAAGTGGTTAATTTCGATCAAATAGAATAATTAGCTTAACTGAATAACAATTTTTTTTTGTACAAGCAAAACATATCCTGCATAGACCGCTTCCAACGCCGATTTTCTTAGCAGTGGCTGGTTTATGAGGCTCTGGGATGGTCACCCTTTTAGCTTCGAAAATTTTGTAGTAATGTCGTTGTAACGAGCCACAGTTCGCGTTTCTTTCTTTACTTGTTTTCAAGTGCCAACATTTCGCCTGTCAGATTTGTCTTGCATTTACAAGACTGATGATGCGTTGCAAAACGCGAAACTAGTTTCCCCGTCATTAAACTGTGACTGATTTACTTGCCGCCATCTTTGTGGCCTTTAACTATGATAAATTAATTACAACAAGTGAAACACAGAATTAACTGTATCTTAGTAGGCTACTTGTGTCTATTAAACATTTTCTAAAAATTTGTCATTACATTTTATCAATAATAGTTAGAAAACAAGGCTGGCCAAAGCAGTGCTGTTGATTGCGCAAAAAGTCCCCTACAAGTTTATTTTCCAACTGAAAAACATTCCACTCCCAACAAAAATCTAAGGCAGTGACATTACAGAATGACTGTAGATGATTGAGCAAAAAGAGTGTATTGCACACTCTACGGATCGAAATACAGCAATTTTAATCAGGTAACACTTGACTTAAAATGTCGCAATTGGAATTAAATCACGATACACTTTTCCTAATTTTTGTTAATTGTATTCAGGTGCAATTACACTCAAACACTGATGTCGACATGCAGTACGGATAGAAGTGACACTTCTTGTTTTTCAACCCTTTCTCATATGTGATACCCTGCATTCGATGTTTTAACAACCTATAGCCCTATAAAAGATAAAAAAATGTACTTTTGTTGAATGATTAAACTAGCTTTGTATTGACAGAAATTTTTACTGTTTCGAGTCTCCCCGTGAAGGCGTTCACTGACAAGCAGAACTTCTTTTTTACTAAGCCGATCTATGCATGTCTCTCTTTCGAAACGGCTGGTGTATTAACTGTTTTAAAAGGTGTGCTGTGGCCACGAAAACCACAGTCTTCTGAAGCAACAAGTAGTTTCCACATTGAGAAAACTTACAAAGTTTGTATTCGACTGATGCAATTCAGCAGGAAGGGCAAAGGTCTTACACGCCTCGAGTGGAATACCACCTTGTTTCGCACCTCATATTAGGTTCGTTTTCTCAACACCGGCATGTATACAGATTACGATAGAGTTACAATGACATGGTAACTTAGTGAGAATATCTTCTATCGTAAATTAGACATCTTGGAATGAGTGGGTTTTGTTCCAGGATTTATGCGCAAAAATTTTTTAGAGTCAAGTTGTATGAACATGGCTAATTTTTCTTTTATTGAACTTGAAACAGTTTTTTTCTAAAAATATTTTTACGAGTTGTTAAATATTTTTTGCGAGTTTTAAAAAGAAATATTTCTCCACTCTGCCTGTCCATGCAGCTACATCCTGGCCCGAATCTAGCAACAGCCCCGACTGGCAGCGCTAATCCTGGGACAATCTAGGAAAATGCGTAGTGTGGTCTAATGATGACTACGCACCTTAATGACCTACCCCTCGCCTGAGCTCGTTTTGGAATTTCTTGAAGTGATCGTACCCCTCGTAGAGATTGTGGCGCTCACGATGGGTCAAGGAGGACGCAGCAACATTGTTACTCCAAATCGTTTCAAGTGAGAACTGTTTTTCCTCATTTAGTGCCAACACATGTTGGCTATTTGTAAAGAACATATCGCCGATTATGTTTGTTTTTAATAAAATTGCACACGAAAATATCTTATCCAAGGTCCTGTAGGATATCACGCTTTTATGTAACAGTGCTTACCCCACCAATTTTGGTCCGTCTTTTCCGGCGATGGTAGGTTGTGCGGATAAACCCAGCCAGGGATCTACGCACCCTGAATTCCTTTCAAATATCTTTTGCATTCTGATTTTCGAAAAGGTATGTAACAGGAATGTTCGAAAATTTTATTGTGCAGAACATTTTGTTGTAAGGACATGCTAAATGCTGGAGAAAATTGCTAAGCTTTTCAAATTTAGCTTATTTTATCCATTTATTTGTTAATCTGAAAATGAAGATCCATATCACTTGGTGAAGATCCATAGCACTAGCGCACAAGAAATGTGAAAATACATAAAATATGCCACGTACTAAACAGCTGAGAGTGTCTGGTTACGCACTTACACACACATAAAACCTGAAAATAAAAAACTTTTAAATAATACCAATGTGATTAAAGCGACTTTTCATTCCATACAAACGTTTGACCATTTTTTCAAACACTTATGTTTTTACAAAAGTGTCACAAATTAGACTACAACGTTTTCACATCGGTTGAGTGCAAAATTTCGGAATAATGTTGCATGCCACAAAACCAGGTCCTCATTTTCGATAACGTGCAAAATTTCTGAATGATATATTCGTCTAGTCTAGCAAAATATTTTGCACTTTTAGCTGGTCAGAGTTAAAACATCCATCAACTAATGAACTTCTGTTTCTTCTGTATTTGTGTGTTCGGCGAAAAACAACAGCTGAAAAATATCCAGTGGTATGCACAACGCAGAAGTAGCAAATTGGGTTTGGGTTGGAAGCAAACTCGAAGCCTGAAAAATGAAGTCCAACAATTTATGTCACTTATCCCCGCTTTAAAACGATTTGCACTTCTTATCTATATATAGAGATAAGTAAATATTGATATTTGCTTGTGGTGTCTATCATAGTGACTTGCTACTTCTGGACACCACCTCGTGGTGAACATTTTATTCACATGTGGCGCCATCTCCAGATCACCATATTGCCTTGTGCAGGCAGAATGTAACTTAGAATGACATGACGTCAAGTGTGCTATATTTTCAACCATACAGAGTACATCAAGGTGTCTTACAGCCTTTTTCTGTAATTTAATTACAGCGAGTAAAGTAGTTTTATTGGCTCTTTCCCAGTTAAACATTGAATAAGTTAAATAGGAATAAAAAAGAGCGAAGTAAACAGGTCTGAGCAGTGCAGTGTTGGTATAGGGTTTTAATTTGAACAACATTCCATATAATTTAGAAAATTTTATTATCAACTTTTCAATTTATAGCTTCCAACTGAGTTTATCATCATGTGCTGTATACTGCCAACATATTTTAATCTACTTTTTTTATATTGGTTGATGATTAATAAAAAATGAAAAAGTGCATTGCTATATTTGTTCATGAGCCTGAAATTACTTTTGGAATATTCAAGTAATTTCTCTCCACGATCAGTAGCGCAGCCAGGAATATTGCTCGGGAGGGGTCAGTCAATGACGTCATCAGTCACTGACGCCTTTCTACCAGTTCAAAAATGATACAGAGCACCAGTAAAAATCTTAGCAAGTTCGTTTCGGGGGAGCATGGCCTCTTCGGCCCCATTCTGGCTGCAGCACTGTCCACGATGGGTGTCAGCAAGGAATCGATCAGCAAATTTTTAATAGGAAATGGATTTCACGTAAAATTACGCATCAGCAGTCCTTTTTGAATAAGGACTGAGGATGTGTAATTTGACGTGAAATCCATTTCCTATTAAACATTTGCTTATCGATTCCTTGCTTACACCCATCGTGGAGAGCACTTAGTTGAATATGGATATGTGCAATTTTGAATCATTGCAAAAAGATGAAAGCAGAGCTCAGTCGACTGATTCCGCGAAAGCATACAGAAAGACTAGTGCTTTTAAGTGTACTTTTGGAATAATTGATACATAATTTGTTAGGGCAAACACAGTGAACAAAGTACAGTGCCAAAAAGTACAAACCAAAAATTCTCCGTCTAAAAAATTTTGACTTGCCATCTTTTCTGGAAGATCTTAACACTGCTCTTTTTAATCTTGACTTCCACAACCAAAACAACAGTGATATCAACATCACTTGTAACAATTTTATTCTTATGTTTAACAACATTCTTGACTAACATGCTCCTCTTAGATTTGCTTCTAGAAAAGAAACTCGTTCCTTCCACAAACTTTGTTTAACCAAAGGTGTGGTAACATCTATCTCTGAAAAGAATGCCTTGTATAAAAAAATGTTATCAACAAACAACTCATCAATTTCAGCCAAGTACAAATTGTACAAAAATAAAATTACTCATCTCAAAGAATCCCTAAAGCAAAACTACTATAGATCAAAATTTGAAAACTGTAGAAATGATGTTAAAAAAACCTGGAAAGTTATTAATAAATTTTTTCTACAAAAAAAACAAAAAAACAAAGAAGGTGCAGAAACCTACAATGCTCACCTTAATAATCAGAACCATTGTGAAAAACTAAATATTCACTTTTCCAACATTGGCATAAATATATCCTCCAAAATTGACCATCCCCATACAACTTTTAATGACTTCCTTCATGAGTCTTTCCCCAATTTGTCTACATTCGCACCAACCAGTGTTGATCAAATCAGACAAATCACTGCATCATTAAAATGCAAAACAACATCAAACTCCTCTGACATCCCAGCAAAGGTTTAAAAAATTTCTGCCAATAGTTTATCGTCCTGGTTATCCGAATTTTTTAATAAATGTATGGCAAAAGGTGAATTTCCCAATCTTTAAAAAGTGCTCAAATTACACCCATACCTAAAATGACTCCTAAATCTCCTAATGATTATAGGCTGATACCCATACTTCCAACTCTTTCGAAAGTTTTTGAAAAATTAAATTACAGCATATTGTACTCTTTTGTCACCAGTAATTGTATTCTGAGCCGACAGCAATATGGCTTCCGTACCAATCACTCTACTGAATTAGCAATTGCTGCCATCTATGATGACATGATTTGTAATAAAGATAGCCAATTCATAACTTGTACTCTGTTTCTAGACCTAAGCAAAGTCTTTGACTGTGTTGATCATAATATATTACTTGAAAAATTGTTTTATTATGGAGTAAAAGGAACACCCCAAAAACTACTTGCTTCTTACTTAGACAACAGGTTTTATTGTACTAAAATAGGAGATACTAAATCTTCTTTTTTGAATGTAACATGTGGCGTGACCCAAGGATCTGCTGTTGGGCTTTTATTATTCCTTGTGTATATTAAATTAACATTGTGAAAGCCTCCACCTTTAATAGTGTGTCAGATGCTGATGATATCAATCTTCATATTTCGGGGGAAAAACATAAATTTTAGAAAAAACAGTTAATAATGAGCTCAAAAAAATTGATCACCGGATTCGTGTTAAAAAATTATGTATCATTTATTCCAACAGCAATTTCATGCTCATGAACAATCATAACAATATCAATTTTTCAATGCCAATTGATCATTACCCAATATCAACACACAGCAGCTTAAAATATCTTGGCGTTATAGTTGATGATCAGCTAAAGTGAAAGCCTCAAATTGAAACGTTGGTGACACAACTCCCCAAATCATGTGGAATGTTGTTCAAATTAAAACACTATACCAACATTTCAGTGCTCAAATCTGTTCACTTGAACTTTTCCATTCTTATTTAACTAATTCAAAACTTAACTGGGGAAGGGCCAACAAGACGACTTTACTCCCTTTAATTAGATTGCATAACAAAGCTGTGAGAACCCTTGAATATTACAAAACTAAAACAGCTGTACTCAATTCTAAGCACAAAATTTTGAAAATGCTGGACTTATTTAGATTGTCAGTTACCAAATTCATGTGTGGGAAGGTGGGGCACAGTAGGACTAGGGGCACAGTCGTCTTTTTTTATTTCTTCAAAAAGTTGAAAACGTTGAACTTTAAAGTTTCCATGGTGATTTAGTCTCATACCAGCCGTAGTACTAAAGTGAACTTTCCTTGATAGGCAGCCGTTGTTACGAGTTATAGAGCAAGTTGTGTTTTTGCTACCCAAAAGTGATCTATAAAATCGCATTTAGATTTGGGTTTTGCCCACGTTAATCAACACCATCTGTTCTGAGTTTTCGTAACGTTGTAGTCAGGGCAGTGCAACATTATTTTTTTATGCCCGATTTTAAATTCTTTTTAAGTTGTGTTGGTATTTCTTTATTTTATTTTTTAGATATGCATGTGGCATATCTGACAAAAAAATGGGGCACGCTCGACACATTGCCACTAGGTCACTCTAAACAATGTAAAGCTTGAGGGGTTATATTGGAATGCAGTACGGAATAATTCTAATCTGTGAGCATTTTTATGTTTATTATGTGCTTACAGGCACATTATATTTGTATGGAAAATCATGAATTTCAGCATACTGCATTGGTTTCATTGAATGTTTGGTAATCATAAAAATTTGTTTTGCCATGCAGCGATAGTGGGTAATTAGAATGTGAAAAAAGTGGAGACGCAGTCAGCAAGTGCCTACATTATTTGGGATGTCATGTAAACATTATGCAATGCATGCAACCCAACTTTTTATTGACCGGTCAGGTGTACCCCATGCTCATTTCGAGTGTGCCCCATGCCTGGAGCACACTCGACAGAGAAAGTACCGTTTTCAAATTGATTGCAAAATTTTTTCTGAAGGACCTTGTTTCCATGTATTAGCATGATATTGTGTATATAGAGTTGCTTTATTGTGTGATAAATTTTGAGCTTGTTTGGACATGAAATAAAGTAGCAGTGGTTGAAAATGCAAAAAAGTGTCGACTGTACCCAGCCATCCTCTACTCTTTTTATAATGATGGAATACTTAATCACTTTGAAAAATACTATACTAAGATTGCATCAGTCCATAGGTATCAAACAAGACTTGGTTCTTTGCAAAAATATCATTTACCCAAAGTGAAAACGTCTCTGGGTCAGCTTTGTTCAAAGTATACTGGTCCGAAAATTTGGTCTGACATTCCTGAAAATTTGAAACCTTCTCCTTCGCCTTATTCATCTGGAAAACAATATACAAACGCCCCGCTATCTTGCCAGAATTTCTGTTGATCTTCGTTTTATATGCTTGTCACCAGTGCCGGATTAACAATAGTAGCAAATGTAGCAATTGCTACGGGCCCCGCGCTTTTCGGGGCCCCGCGGTCTTCTGTAATAAATCCTATCTATTACATTATATACAAGATTGGTTTCAGTCTAAGAAGCCAGTATTTTGATAAATTTGCCAAAAGTAGTAAGTGAAGGTTTTCAGTTGACTAATTTTACTTCTTATTTTCCACCAATTCCGTCCCCTTTGCTGTTTATGATGTTAAAATTTTGGAATTTATGGAATTATAATCAGATTAATTCCTGATATTCACAGTTCACAGAGAAAACGGAAAATACGACATACAGTCAGTCCCATCGCCACGGGGTGCTTTGATGGACTTAGCCCCCAAACAAAGTACCAAGACCCTCCAACTCACACATGAAACACTATAAATCAGTGGAGGTTTTGTGAAATTTTCGATATCCAGCCCCCCCGCACTAGCATAAAAACTCCCACACAAGCATAAAGACCCTCTAGTGAAGACTTTCTGGCGACGGTTCTGCATACAGCACACGGAAAGCACTGTGCCGTTTCTCATAAGTAGTTCCGCATAAGTATGCAATACAAGAAGTTGCAAGGAGGGCAGATTCATAAAAGTATAATACCACTAGGCGGGCCACACAGTTATTACAAAGGGTCTGCGGCCGGATGGTTTCGCTTGGCGGGCCGGATCCAGCCCGCGGGCCGTAGGTTGCCGACCCCTGTTCTACTATATAAAAACATGCAATCATATGAAAGAGATCGTCAAGAACTGTGTGTCATACAAGAAACGAGATAAGCTACAGTTATGTTGCTCAAACTGTTGATTTAAATAAAATTGTGGCCCGAAAAGTGTGTTGGCGAAGACCGGCATTTTTAGCCCATACTCATTGAAAGCGAGTGCAAGACGAAAAATTAATATATTGTATAACTTTATAGGTTTCTTTTAATCATTTTAAAAATAACATATTTTTAACAGAATTTAACTGCTTTTAGCAGATTTTAGCTGAAAAATTGTGACAAGACTTTTAGCAGAAACCAGCAGTTTTGGTGACACCATTTAGCAGATTTAGTTCACAACCATCTGGCAACACTGGCGGGCAGTACGATAAACTCAGACTGTAATGTCACGATGCGGACTGGAGAGAGCATGCAGAGAGTGAAGCTAGTAACACGGATGCCTTGCCCGTGTACTTTATGATTTAGCAGGTGTTGAGATGTTTTTTTAACTTGGGACCCCGCGCTCTTGAAATGCTACAGGCCCCGCGCTGCCTTAATCCGGCACTGCTTGTCACATTCTGTAATATTGTGTTGATGACACTGTTTTCCCTCTTATCATTTACCACTACAGTTGCTCACCCCACCCCTGTACATAGGTATGCTTTTCCCCCACTCTTTTTTTTCTTACTTTACCTAACGTTGATCTAATGCTTTTCATCACTTTTTTACTACGGTAGAACTTGTCTTTCATTACGTTTTCGTCGGCCCCGGCATATATCCTATCCTTTGTGTACACTACTGTTCGTCTAATTCGCCATCGTCTAATTCATCAGTTTGCTCAATTCGTCACCTCTTTCTATCCCTTAGAAGCGTTGTGTTCGGCTAATACGTCATTTACAGTTTCGCTTTTGATGTCTAAGCAGCTAGTACGTGTGGGAATTCAAACAAATTAAGGATCTTTATCTGAGACTTGTTGCACCTCGCAATTTGTTTATCGAATTTATACAGTAGGTGCGAAGCGCGACCCGACTCCCCACAGAGAGAACGCGGGAAGTCTTTGAGTTTGTTAAAGATTTAAAAGGTGCTAGATTGAATGGAGGAGTCTAGAGGGAGTAGAGGAATTTCGTTCAACCATAACGTCATAAACTTGTATTTTACTGCAAATACGACCACCATGTATACGAGTTACTATGATGAAGTATACGAGCTTCTATTTCACCTGTTTGCATAATTTTTCACTTCGTCTAAATCGCCACCTTTTTCTAACCCCTTGAGGTGACGAATTAGGCAAATTCTTTGTAAAATGTCTTCAGTTAAAATTTGGTTTGTGCTAGCAATAGGGTTGGCTGAGAACATGACCCAGGTGGTCTTTTGCCAACCCTTTGTCATTCAACATGTTAGAACACGATTATTAAACTGCGAAACCTGAAATTTCTGATGTTTTCATATTTTCATCACCACGAAATCAATTTGTGATCTTTGATATTATTGTATTTCCTTTTGCTGCATTCGTGTTATTTCGTGATTTGAGTGACAAAAATGTGTGAATAAACCATACCATACCAATTTGTTTGAGCTCATTGTTAACTAGTTTTTGTAAGTTTTTGATGTTTTTCCTGAGATGTGAAGATTGATACCATTAGCATATAAAAGAGCATTAAAGTTGGAGGCTTTTAAAACGTCATTGATTTAGGTGAGAGCAGGCAAGATGGACGAAGTCTTTTTGCCACTTCCTGGCTTGATTGTCTTCATAAGGTGAACTTTACTAGCGTTATCTGGCCAATATAGATTGTTCTTGTTGTTAGACATTGTTGGAAAGGGTTACTGCGGAGAAGATCTTATGATGTCACTTCTGCGCATGTATGGCTTCACTGTGAAGTATTACAGGAAAAACCCGATTTGTTATCCTTGAAACAAATTTACCTTCTTCATGTCTGAGACTCCATTACTAGCGTTCCACAAACTGCACCTATTTGAAAACCGTATAAGTTCATGCATGTATCTTACGCCTTTTTCACGTTTGAAGTAAAAATGCAAAACATAAAAAGTTCTTTAATTTGTGTAGAACCTTGATTAAAATCCTCAAAGCATACAAAAAAATTCATTTTTCGCAGAAACTTCAAATGCAACAGTACATACAAACTTTAGTTTGGTGATGGAACGCACATCAAAATTCCAGTTCAGAAACTTTTGGTTGTCTCTTTTCTTTACCACGAACACTTTGAATTAGGACCAAAAAGGTAATTGTTATGATGCTATCGCGGCTCAGCCGGAGCCAGTGCATGCTACCCCCACCGAAAAATGTGCTGGTTGTAGTGGCTATCCCCAACATTCCAAGATTTTTATTGATATCTATATTGCTTTTCATCGACGTTTCCCCCTTCCTTTCCTTCTTTTGGCTGATGACACCTAGGTGCGCTTCACGATATTTCTGCCATTGCTTTGAATGAAATGGATCAATGATCAGCTTGTGTATTGTTGAACCTTGTGTATGAAACGTGGCGTACTTATGTCGCAATTGCAACTCGATGCAGTAAACCGCGTAAAGTAAACGTGTTCTGTCAAAAAACGCCCATTATGTGCGATACACCTGCGCTAAATTAATGCTAGTCTTACTTACCTAAGTCAAAAAAGTCAATCCGCACTCAACCATAACCACGTCGTGTCTACTCAATGACGGAGATCTTGTTTTCAGTGATCCCCTCGGTGTTCAGCTGGAATATGTTGGGTCGTGGGTCGTCTTCTGTGTGACCCATCCCACGCTGAACACATCCAGCGCGAGTAGTAGTGGTTGCTCTCGTGATGACAGATTTGGTAAGCATTTCAGGAAATGCCGCAATGGGGAGGGCCATGTGAAGGCATCTGTCCTCCTCCCCTTTGTGACAATGACAAGTGCAATCACGAACGCATGCCTCAAAAAGAAGCTTTTAGTGACGTTAGTGTGATATGACAACAAGCAGCCGTTCTGCAGTGTCAACATCAACACAAAAATGGAAAAATACTTTTATCAGTATCACAACAAAAATTGATGCGGTTCAGTCAACATCAATTCGAAGTAAATCAACCTTTGTAAATACACATTATCGATATTTGTGACAGCAAACGTCCCGATGTTTGGTGCCACAAGAGGAAGTAGGGAAAAACCGTTCCACTTCACAACCAACGGAGACGGTGTTCCTTCAAATTTCGTATTTTCCCCGTCCTGACTTAATGGATGGCGATAAAAGTACCACGGACCTAGTTGATTTTCAATATCGCCGTCAATTGAAAAAATCTTTTGTTGACCAATGGAGATCACATTTTAAGAAAACAGAAATCAGCGAAAAGACGCTTACATGTGACTACAGACTACGTTGAACACGCAAGATCAAACATGGATGCACGGTTGGACCGGTGGCGTACCTAGGGTTTCCCGTGCCTGGGCACAAAGTCAGTTTGAGCGTCTCCACTGTGGTGAATGTATTGTCCTTGTCACGTAGTGGCGCCCGCAATCTTGCAATCCTTTGATTGTGCCTCTGTGTTCGCCCCGCGGCTGTCGTGTTGTGCTTGCGGTTTCGTATTGCATTACTGCAAAGTGTTCTTTT
>Ga0210059_1006560_pt1 | contig 18639 bp, 17 predicted proteins | sample Ectturendosymbi2_FD_188042 | JGI IMG/M metagenome (GOLD analysis project Ga0210059, IMG submission 188042) | Ecteinascidia turbinata endosymbiont from Florida, USA - Sample 2 (SPAdes) (version 2) | ecosystem: Host-associated > Tunicates > Ascidians > Unclassified | place: Key West, Florida... | reverse complement strand
AAGGTATGCAAGTTAGTGCGCTGCCGCCTGTCTGAATAGCCATGATCATCTCTTGTTGAATCGTCAAGCTGCTTAAATTGCCAAGTGTGACGCTCACGCATGTTTGTGGCACAAACAGTCACAATTGGTGAGCAAAAGGTCTTCCCGGAGTCGGAGTCGTTAAAATTTTCTACGACTCCGACACCGACTCCTCAGGTTGAAAATCCTTCCGACTCCGACTCCACAGCCCTGCTTGAAAGTGACCAAAATATATGAATTTATAGAGTATTACCCATCGAAATGCTTTGAAAAAGTCGGTCTCAATGTGTCCGAGGCGCGTCGTGCCGGTGACAGCGACCCCCCAAAGGCCGTTCTGGGCAAGACACAGAAGCTTCATGGTGTTGCCACCTCTCCGGTGGTGTTGCGTTGATTGTGTGATTCACCACGAATGGGATGTGCGTGAAGAACAACACATACATATAAGTGGCGCGAACAAGCAATAATAGAGTGATCATGGCATGTGAACTCTATTGTTGCTTGCTGCCACGGAGCGAAGCTTTGCGCACATGCCGCTCGGAATTTCCGATCGCAACAATGGAAATTCTTCGTATGGCCGGTGTCTGACCAACAAAGAAAAACACCATGACGCTCGCTACTGCAACAGATCCGAAGTAACGAAACTCATCAACTCGCGTGTTTTCCACCAGCTCAACATCATCACAGACGACTTATATGAAGTCGAGTGCTTGAAAAAGTCTGTCAAAGAAAACCTCCCACTCCAAATTTCCTTTTTTGTTTACGGCTACGCCAAGCTCCGGATGCTCGAATTCTATTTCGACTTCCTGCTGCATTTCATCGACAGACAAGATTTCCAGTGCGTCCAATCTGACACGGACAGTCTCTGTATGGCTTTCAGCGGCGAAACACTCGCAGTCTGTGTGAAACCGCACATGCGCCACGAGTACTTTGAAAACTTGCATCACTGGCTGCCACTAGACATCTGTGACCAACACAGAGCTGATTACGTCGAGACGCAGTGTGCTGGCAAGCCGTGGTCACCACAACAGTGCTGCATCGATCAGTTCAAGTACGATCGGCGCACGCCCATGCTGTTCAAACAAGAATGGGTTGGTTCTGCAATCGTTGCACTCTCGAGCAAAACTTATTTTGGACTCGGTGAGAAACACAAGCACGTTTCCAAAGGTATCAGCATAAAATAAAACCAGTTCACCCACCAGCAATACTCGGACGTTCTGAAAACGCAAAAGAGTCGTTCTGGCACCAACATAACATTCAGGAGCACTGACAATAAAATTCGCACACTGGCACAACAGCGCTGTGGGCTGACCTATTTTTACCCGAAACGTATTGTTCTCGACGATGGCGTATCAACAGCCCCTTTGTTGCTTTGATTCGTTTATTTCGCACGCGTTTCTGCCTTTTGCTCCTGTATATCGATTTGTCGCAATACAAAAAATATTGGTATGACTTTAATGTGTTTTTTGGTAGGGAAAAATTTCTTATGAAAATTTCTAAAAGTATAAAAAATATTATTTAAGTATATAAAATGTTATTAAAGTATAAAAAATTTCATAGGTTTAAGGTATAAAAGAAAATTTATACAAATTTTTTCTATAATATAAAAAAAATTTTTCTATAAGTATACAAATTTTAATAAAAAAATTAAGTATAAAAAAAGAGTTGATACAGCAAAACCCTGCAACTGCAGCTAGCTCTGGGTGAAAGGTCAAACTCTGGCTCGAGTAATTGGTTCAGGCATACCAAGCTCGTTTTCCTGTCAAAGTTTCTGTTCACCGGTTGACAAACGTGATGCCATGGCAATTTATTGACAAACTCAGCGTGAATACGCAAACTGCGCAACAGCACGATCGTTTTCAATCACATCTCGCGAAAAACGCGACGCAACGACAAGCACCGGTTCACCACGACACATGCACAACAGAAAATAAACACAATATTGACCACACACGGTAGAAAACGGGGCTTGCAAAGTCGCGCGATTAAAATTCCACCAAACACAATTGCGATTTAGAAAGTTTTCAAACTTTTTGTACAGAGGTGGGAAACCGTACCTGTCAAAATATTCACCACGTCCACGCTGATCAATGTAGACTACCACCCAGTGAGAACCAGGGTTTTTACTCGTATCCAAATTCCAGACAAGAGCCGCAGGCCAACCGACTCTTTGTGGCGATTTGTCGCGAGCGAACACACCAAGAAACACTGATTGAGTGTGCGGATCGCTGTGCAAAATACTGTCAATCTGTCGAGTGTTCATGTTCAGGCAGCGTAATCGAAAATAATGTATTTTGTCGCAGTGATTTCGAGCAGATTTTCGAATTCTGCATACACAATCGCGTTGATGGTCGTTGTCGACGCCGTTCCGAATCGCACTTCCAAACACAGGTTTCCGTGGCTGACCAACTCCCACTGGTCCGCAGCTGAGCCGAGGTCGGGAGTCAAATCGAACGGAAACAGAGTGTGTCCTCCACCGTAGTCGGATCGAGAGATGCTGTTTCCTTCGTCCGTGTAGTACTGGTTAGTTTCAGTGAAAAGCGACAAGCAGCTTCGCACGAAATTTTTGTTGTCAAAGTGCGGTTGCAGCGCTTTTGAAAAGATCTGTTCCCCGTCCTTCACCAACGAAAGGTAGTTAATGTCGTAGTGCTTGAAATTGAAGAGGTGTTTCTGAAAAGAGCCGTTGTACGCGTCGTTGTCCACGAAACCGACAATCAATCTCTTGGGTAGCTGACCGAGAAACACACTCTCCTTCGTCCAGCTCAAGTTAGCCCTGGGAAGTGTAAATGATTTTACTTCCACACGTCGCAGGAGGTTCTTTGCAGTGGACTTTTGCAAAGCTTTGATGTGGGCGAACCGCACAGCGTCGCTTGGTCGTACGTTTCGACAGAAAACTGCAACGTCTTTCAGTGTGACTTTGTACTGTCCATCACCGACCAGGCAGAACGTGTCCTTAGCACGAATGAGGCGAAGTTTTACATCAACACCACTGATAAGGTGACGTTGCTGAAAGCACATGTCCAGATGCAGTTTGCCCATCATATCCACTTCAGAATTGTTGGCGGTCAAGGCTTTGTGTTTTGTGTAGCCTGCGTTGTCCGCACCAAGCGTGTCAAAGTGGTCGGTCGTATCTTCGAGCCATAAATTTGCCGACAGTTGAGAGTTTTTTTGCAGCCGGGCCGTAACTCAGCAAAGTTTCAAGATAAGCTCTGTGCGGGTAGCTGTTGTTTGAGTGGGAAACCAGCGTGTTGTTAAGGCTCAGATCGATTTGCGACCACAAGCTGTGCAAAAAGTTGGAAACCGGGGCGACTTCCGAGTCTTCGTTCAGATTTTCACCGTTTTCCTTCACAATGCTGGCGCGTGCATAGAGGAAAAGATTTGACAAGTCGATATAGCACTCCCCCTCTTCGCAAATATTAAATTCAAAAGGGGAGCCGTCCGCCAGCACGGATTGTGGGGGGGGCCAAAACACCACCTAGACCGTAACCTTTCTGATGTTGAACTCCGGCGAAAAACGGCATACCGTTGCCAGCTTGGTTCACGTAGTAGTCTTCGTAAGCTTTGGCATCGCAGCAGTAAGACGCTTTAGGCGACATGCTTACAATTCCGACTGCTTTTGTTTGCGAAAAAGCAACGACACAAGCACTTTTCCGTTGTTGAAAGGAACAACCGCTCCCTGGTCGTCTCTTAAAGTAATGTGAACGTCGTCAAAGTTTTTCTTTTGCACTTGGAAGTAATAAATTTTTTCCTATCGTCGATAAACCGTATCACCGTGTTGCCCTTCCACGGGTACGATAGAAAGTAAAGGAGCAACTGTATCGCCGACAACGTGATGCTCCAGTAAGTCGCCGTAAATGTAGATGGCGTACAAACCTTGATGAATGTCCACGGGTAGCCGGCTGCGAACAACCCCGGATTTACTGAAGTAACCCGTTTCAAAGCCAAGCAGCTGTCTGCGTTTTTCGCTAAACCTGATGACGACAGGCTCTGTAATGCTGAGCGTAGCTTTTCGAGTATGCTCGCTGTAAGACAGAGTGTACGGAGGGGGTCTCTTCGTAAGTTTTCTATCCAAAGATCGGGCAAGTTGGAAAAGTATATCCTCGGGATACTTGTAGTAACCCGTTTTCAGATGTAATTTCAGATCCGCTTCGTTTGGCATACCAACTTTCACGTAATACTCGCGACCGTCGGCAGTATTGTTCCACTTTTTTGGGGTACATAATTTCGGAAACCGCAACCTCCCACGAACCGACTAAAGTAGTCACGAGGCAGCTGCGTCGTGTAATCTGACAAGGTATTGTCGGGAAACAGCGCCATGGAGCTATTGCTCGGAAGTGTCAGGTAAAACATGATCTTTCTCCACCTTGATAACAGGACTAGGCATGAAGTAACTGACAGAGCTGCTCAACAGAGTGATCCACAAACTTTAGGGTTATGTGCCGACTGTCAGGTTGTACACGCTGGTGCAAATGATAATATACACCACCAGCATCTGACAGAAAAAAACAATTTCGCTTTTCGGCACGGCCCGGCCGCACCAAGTCAACTCAGGCATATCGGATGACGTCTTTTGCGTTCAACCACGAATCGAATTTGGCTGGAAAACCACACCAACGTACTAGCACCTGTCGCTTTTCAGCTCTGCGGCGACTGCCCAAAACAGCTTCGATTTTGTAAATGTCTTCTTCAGGTTTTGCAACCTGTTAAATTTCTTCTGCGTAAAATCGACCGTCGAGTTTTTCCCCGTCGAGATCTTTGAGACTGCACAAAGGTAGTGCACCTGGTTCGGCTTTATCGACGACAAACAGCTCTTTACACCAGTTTGGCAGATAACCCTTGTCAAATTTTACTCGCATTTTGCTGGCTCGGACCAGCGCGCCTGCTTTTATAGTCGGCTGCTTAGTTGTTGGTTCGTCGCCGTACAGCGCAAGCCAGACACTTCGTTTTCTGGTGATACAGAATCCGGACTTCGTTTTATACTGCGATGGTATTTGCGATTGTAGGATCGCAGAAAGTCTGGAAGCACGTCGACGTATCTTTTGGTGTCTTTGAATGTGAAGTAACGCCAGACATGAGACAAAAGCGTTCTGACCATTCGCTCGGCGATGGCAGCTTTTGTTTCTTGATTTTGTGGCGTTAGAAAGTGAATTTGTTTCTTCTTCAGCCAGCGTTGAAAAAGCTTGTTGGTAAACTCGAGACCACGATCCGTGTACAAAAATAACGGCTTCCGGCCGCTCCTGTTTACAATTTTTGCAAAGACTTTGAGGACGCTCTTGCTTGTTTTATTCTTCAGCGGCTCAGCCCTGGCAAATTTTGAACATACGTCAATGACAATCAACATGAACTTGTGACCGTTATTGAACTTTTTCAGTTTTGTCAAGTCGATCAAATCAGCTTGCCATTGATCATCGATGTCGCTGACGATATTGCCAGGACGTTGGAAATTACGACGAACAGGGCGATGCAAAGTGCAAGTTTCTTGACCGGACAGCCACTCCTTAGTCGGTTGGTCTGCGACTTTTGACAGGCTTTGAACACCTCCAAAACTTCCAGGATTCTTCGGGTCGTAGTGCGTTACTTTAAGGTCTCCCATTTCAGCTTGCGTTTCCGAGAAGTCGAAGGTGGTTGAGGACCCTGAAAATCTTGAAGCGCTTTCTGAAACTCGTTCCAACCCGGCAAACGACTTTTCTTTGTGTTGCGTGCCGCTGCCGCGATCAGGTCTTTGATGTTGTTGGAAGCGACCGCTCGGTCGTCGCAAACAAACTCACCACAACCGTTCCAACCCAACGAAGAGTTGCTTTAAATAAAGTCCAAAAGCTCTTCGGTTTTCTTTTTGTATTGCTTCGTAACACCGCGCAGTATCTCGCTCTCTGGAAAGTCTTTCTTTTCACGCACAACGATTTGTGCCGGTTTTTCCGTTAACTTTTCCTTGTAAACAATGAAACGCTGCAAGATTTGGTCGTGCAGCCTCACTTTTTCGCTAGGTGATAGGTCGGTGCGAGCGAGAACGTCGTTCATTTGCGTGTCCAAGTCTGATACGACCTTGACGAGTGGTGGTTGCGGAATATTGCTTTCCTTCATGTTGCCCAGAACGCGCGGGTCAACCAGCATCATTTTCTTTACACTCTCCATTATCGTCTCGAAAAACCAGTCAACAAACTGGCGATGGCCGGGATAACAGCTGACAACAGTGGTGCCAGAAAACCACCTTTCTGAATGATCTGCCGCTTACGTTTGAGGCTGACTTTTTCTTTGCAAGATCTCGCAAAGCTGTTTTGTGCCGCTTCAGCTTCGACTTTTTCTTTGGAGAGACACGCACGTTTCCTTTGAGTACGTTGAGCGTGCAATCGCAAATACACTTGATGAGGTCGTCACCTGCACGTTTAAGGATATTTTGAGCCATCTTTTGATTCGCCCGGGAAAGAAGTTTGAGCGTCGATGCGTGGCGGTCCAACCGCGACGTCACTACTCTCAACAAGGTACGTAAACCCCTGTCGTCTCGTCTGGAAAAACTTTTGTACGAAGACGGAGCTTGTCAGGTGTGCACTGCTTGAAGTCCAACAGTAAATAACCGAAAGGTGTGGATGTTGCGTCTTTAAATGCTTCTTGAACAGCTTTGACCTTTCCCGGGTAAGCTTGTTTTGCCAAATGAACGATTTGCGATGCGTCGCGGGGGTTTTTAAACTCCACAATGTAATGACCATTCAAGCTGATCGCGCAGTGTTCTTTTCCGCTGTTGAACAGGTTTTGAACGATGTATACGACACTGAGGTTTCTGTGGTGACTCCCTTTGGTGAACAAATCTGTCACACTCCTGTTAGTTTCGTTCATTAAATCGTCCAGAATCAACAGGGTGCTTTGTGTTCCGTAAAAGTTTTCTCGCTGAGGGAGCCCTTCAATAAATTCCACGTTTGGAACAGAATCAAAGCGACGCTGCCACTCGCCGTAACACCAAACGATTCTTTGCGGCGAGGGTGTCGTCATTTGTTTCACATGCCGAATAAATTTTGCCACAAACTCAGTCTTTCCTCAGCTGGTTGGCTCTGCAACAACGCACGTGAACGGGTGTTGGAAACGCTCGTCCATCTTTCTTTAAACTAAACGCACATCAACGCAGATCAAGGGTTTTATGCAAATTGACTTTTTCTCCGCGGTGAGAAGACTGCACTTGGTAGATTGTGTACTGCAACGGGGATGAACAAAACTTTTTTCTGTTGCATAACCACCAACCCGTGACGAAACCGCAATCAACAACGCAGGATTTAATCGAGGGGACACGCCCGGACCTGCTCTTACAATGAATCGTTGCATATATTGTGACGTAAACGTAAAGTGTTACACCATCCTCTGTCACGTGACTTGGCCGACGGAAGTCAGTCGGCGCCAGTTACGTGCATATTTGTTTATAAGATTAAAAACTGACACGTTTGGGCATGCCCTTTTGCAACACAGTCTGTTACAGGTTGGGGTACAGGTGGTGTATTTGCTTCAAACGTGACACTCCGTTTTCGCCACAGTTGAAAAGAGGGGCGGTGACCACAGAAAGGTTGCGAGCTATCTTTAAAATATGAAATAATGAAAATAACTTTGCAGTGTTTGCTACTTTCGTTAAAAGAAGTCGTAACGAAGTGTTATCACTGGCGTAAAAAGGTAGACAAATTTTGTTAAAATGCTGCTCTGCAAAAATGATACGGTTATATTGATTTTGTTACAGAGCAGGGTGAAACTGATTAACTGTAAAGAGATTCGCGCATTACACAAAGGAACAACAAAACTTACAGAGAGCAAAAACATTCGGAAGAAAAGGAAATTTAAACTGCTAATGCGATATATGTATCTAACATTCGAAGTTTGCAATGGTTGCTACTTTCGTTAAAAGAAGTTGTAACGAAGTGTTATCGCTGGCGTAAAAAGGTAGACTAATTTTGTTAAAATGCTGCTCTGCAAAAATTACTACGGTTATATTAATTTTGTTACAGAGCAGGGTGAAACCGACTAACTGTAAAGTGGTTCGCGCTTTACCTTTAAAGCAATCGTAATGAGTAATGCCTTGTTTGCTTTGTTAAAACACGATAAACGTTCAAAGAAGAATGCTACGCAAAAGAACTGATGAAGTTAGCACGTTGTCGATGCGTTTTGCTTGATACATCCCCATGGTTATTCAATGATGTTCAAGTGAAGTGATCTCGGTCGGATGCCTGAATGTTTGCTTATCGGATAAAACGTGGCGTGCCTGGCACGCCTCGTCCTTCAACAATCTGTGATAGGTTAGAAAACGGCTTTGTCTGTAACGTCAATTCGCCTATAACGTTACATTTTGTTCGGTCCCGATGGCTTCTTTTACATCAGGGGTCACCAACCTTTATGTAACTGAGAGCAACTTCTTTGGTACCCATTAACGCGAAGGGCTAATAGTTTGATTCACACTGCTGAAATTTTAGTTCACACTGCTGAAATTTTTAAAATTTTAGTTCAATTTACCTATTATGGTATGATTGTTGATGTTAATGTATGTGATGATACTCATCATCTTATTGCTATTTTCAAAAGAGGCCCGCGTGCGACCAATGAGGTCCTTGCGGGCGACCTGGTGCCCGCGGGCACCGTGTTGGTGACCCCTGTTTTACATGCATTTCAATTCGCTTACGTCAATTCGCTAATAACGTTATTTCTGCAATCACCTAGAGGTGCGGTTATAGGCAAATTCTGTAGTTACCTTGCTTGTTAACTCAAGGGGACGAAGTTCTTTGTATGTTGTGTTCTCCCAAACAAGAAACTTTACGGTAACTGCCTTCACTGGTGCAAATATGTATGCGACTTCAATGGCGCAACGCAAAAGTTATAAGCGGCAGTTCCGGATCGAAGGGTCTCACTCCCTGGCACCTGCCTGTGTTATCGTTGCTGTGCGCTTGAGCAGAAGCGCACGGCGCACTCAAAGGGACCAAGCAATCTCCATGTCCGTGCGGCGCGCTTCTACTAAAGATTGCTCCTCAGGAAATGAAACACGAACTCAAAATGCACGTGCCAGTGTGCCTATGCGTATTGTATCGTATTCGTATGCTGTGATTGTACCATGTACAGTACTGTACGATGTTCCTATAAATGTACTGTAGCCTAGAAAACACTTTCCAAGTACTTGATACAAGTATTGTCATTTGTAACACTGGTCCAAATTACACAAACATAATTTCCCCTGAAATTTCTCACTGTATTGAATATACTTTTCACATTCAGGATTTTTGAGCAACTTGTGCCTGTCCTGAAAATAAGAGCGTGCCCTGAATTTGTATTTAATATATAGTTTTTATGATACAGAATTTTGAACAACTTGCGCTTGCCCTGAAAAACAGAGTTTGCCCTGAAAATTAACCTGCATTGAAATATTTTTAATATTTTTTATCTTTCAGGATTTTTGAGCAACTTGCGCTTGCCCTGAAAAACAGAGTGTGCCCTGAATTCACTGTATCAAATATAAATTTGTTATCATTCAGAGTTTTGAACAACTTGCGCCTGCCCTCAAAAATATGGTTTGCCCTGAATTTTTCCCTGTATTGAATATACTTGTTGCATTCAGGATTTTTGAGCAACTTGCGCTTGCTCTGAAAATAAGAGTGTGCCCTGAATTTTTCATCCCGGGGCAACCCCGCCCCTGCTCACAAAGCGTACGTTTATAGAATGTTTGCAATTTTTTCAAACCAACCATTGTGGAAGCTTCATGAAATTGTAAAAAAAATAACACGAAAAAAATGAATTGAGATGTCAAAAAGTTTTTTTTTATGTTTTTCGAGAATCCAGGGAAATTAAAATGTGCGCTTACGAATGCAGCCTAGATTTGTCACTGATGACAAAATGGCCGGTAAGTTTACAAAACGCATCTGGCAACCCTTCCCTGTTATCTCTCTTTTAAAAGGTCTGGGCAGGCCCGTAACCAAGGGGGGCGAAGCCCCCCTAGAAAATTTTTCGCTCTCCCTGGAAAAATGTGTTGGTTATAGTTTGAAACTATTGGACATAGTTCAAAAAAATTGGGCCCCTCAGACAAATATTTCGCCCCTCCTGGTGTCCCAAGCTGGTTACGGGCCTTGGCCAGGGGGAAATGCCACCGCTCTCCGACGTCCCCACTTACCGCTATCAGCAGTCACTGTCTCGCTGCATTACCTGCTGGCCAGATATCTCCGTTCACAGTCACAAGGGGCAAAACGACAATATTGTAACTTGAAGTGAACATTAGAAGATTTGTTGCCATGGTATTGTTACACATTGAAGATCAACAGTAAAACAATCCGCTCGCAAGTTTGGCAACCTGTCCCTGCCCCGGGTTGCCAGGTGAAAATTTCAATAAAAACCCAAACAGTGCTAAAAAGAGGCCAGAAAAAAGCCAAACCAAATGATTAAAAGCCAGAAAAAGGCCAAACTTTGTTTGTGATATTTGCCCTTTCCTTTGTCAGAGAAACATATGAATTACAATAGATAATAAGAACTTTTTTTCAAAATTGAGATGAAGTCCATCTTGGCATTGTATTGAAGCTCATTACTGATGCTTCTCCGTCATGGTTGGTGACTGTGAGATTGCACACTTTGTTTACAATGGTGAAACAGTTTGCATACTGATCCATCGGTACCTTTCTGCACCCATGCGAAAGTAATCTCCATTCACCCTTGTGCATAGGACCAGATTCATTAGAGCAGCGCTCTTCAACCGGTGTGCACGGTGCACCAAAATATGCGTAGGGTGCACCACTAAGAAAGGGTTCGCAAAGGTGCATCACAAACTTGTCACACTAAACAGATAATTTTTACAAAAAATTTCTGTTAGCAAAAATGAACCGTTAACCAACCAATGACTTTCAGGTTTAACCGAGACTTTGCAGATTCTAAAGTGTTGTGCATAAGGATCACACCACATCAAGCTAATTGTTGTATTTAGATGATTATTTGTGATTCATAAGGAACAAACTATGAGCCATTATCAATTGAATTATGTAGCTGAGTTACTGAATTAGGGGACTTGCTTATTTAGACCAGGGTACTTACAGACATGGGCGCAATTACGTGGGGGACACGGGGAAGTGTCAGCAAATAGGGTGCATGAGTTCGTCAAAACATCTTTAAGGGTGCACCGTCAGGAAAAAGGTTGAAGAGCACTGCATTAGAGCACTTTCCAGGCCCGGCCTTAAGCCAATGCAACCGATGCGGCTGCATTAGGCCCCCCGCCTCTGGGGGCCCCTCGCTATGTGTTTGGATAGTAGTTCATTTTTGCCAAATACTCTTTGCGCTCAAATTCAGTAGAAACGGTTTATAAAATGAAAATCTCATTATTGGCAAACAATGCTCTCGTTAGAACGAACATTGACACAAAAGATGAAAGGTTAAGCCCGTAGACGCAGACCTTCTATTCGAGTCCGAAGACTCCAACAGTTGGCCATTCAACCATTGCAGCAAAAAGCGTTATATTTTGGATTTTTTGCTTGGTCTGTACTGGACACTGCACCGTGTCTGCCTCTCTGGGCAGTCAGTACAAAGATGTTGAGTAGCATGTAACTCTAGTTGTGCCTAAACCTTTGTTGGTCGTTGTTCTGAAAAAAATGGCAAGCTGGGGCCTTCGCGTTGGGAAAAATGTCTAGTGCGCCAGACTTCATTTTCACTGTACCCCCCACACTTTTTCATTTGTGATGGCCCTAATGTTAGCTTTATCGAAAACTGTGGGATCCTGCGTCGTGACCCAAACCGCTTTTAACAGCTAAGCGAGAATTTCCAATTGCTAAAAGCCCAGATAGGTTAGATTTGAATTATGAATTTCCCTAAGATGCAGCAGGAAGGACTTTTTCAAGTTGTTGTTCGCAACGTAAATTATCCAATGGAGAGGTGATGCAACTGAAATGGCTGGTGCACTCAGCTGGTAAAATTGGATATTTTGCTTCTTTGTAAACTTTTTTCAAGGTTTATGTCGCGCTGTCCATTCAGTGGTGTAGAGCTGAGGGGGCAAGAGCACCCCCAAAAGCTTTGATTTGTTGAAAATTCGGGTCAAATTTCTGAAAATTCGGCTACAGAGGTTTTGACATGTTTGTTTACTATTGAGTTATCTGACTTTTTTCTCCGAAAAAAAATTTTTGGTCCAGTGCTAGTGTGTGCTTAGCTGAGCATGAAAAATCCAGTTGTCACTTACAGGCAAGTGTCGAATGGTTTGAGGCTGAGCAAAAACTAACGAAAGGTTGCTCGTTGGATTCAAGTCCTCACATTTATCATTTGCCGCTCCACCAAACTTTCATTGTGTTTGGCTGTTTGCGAGTGTAAATAGGTAAAAAAACACTACTTCAAAGTCCGGGTACATCAACGTTAAGGACACACCCAGCTCCTACACCACTGAATGAAAGCTTCAGTGCTGCTTAACTAGGCAAGGCAAAAATTGTGAATGTCATCCAGCACATTCGTTCCTGCTCATCACACTGAGCAGCTATATGCTTCTATTTGATCAATCAACCATGCGCATTATATATTGCGTTTAGTACGTTTTTTCTACATTCTGTGGCATGATAGTTATGAAATATTTCTAATTCATGAAGAACAGTTTGCACCGGTATCCATATCCCTGCATTATAGAATGACTATAAAATTGGGCTTTTAGGAAATTTTGGGCGGATGAATGGTTTGCTCACTAGTAAAGCCTATTTTTTTCGTGTATTGCATCATACAGAGTACAGTTGATCGTGCGCCCAGACCTTACCTTTAAACAAGGATGCGTCTGCGCTTGTGGTTGCCGAAAGTGAGAAAGGGTAATCAGTTCATGCTAGCAACTTTCTCCAAGTCGGTCATTCTTCGCAGGTACGTAGTCAGGTTTTAAGGTTTATGGGGAAAATACATTTTTAGGAGAAAATATTTTTGTTTTTATTATATGTTTAAGACAAATTTTTCTGGACACAACAAAATTCGGGAGGGCCACAAAAAACTTGGGGAGCCCTGCCCCCGAATGCCTCGCCCCGTGGCTAGGGGCCTGGTCGTTTGAACGAAAGTGGCGTTCACTCTCACAAGAGTGAACTATATTGCATTGCAGGTTCAATTCGCTTGTTCGGTTTGATTGAGGTAACTACGTAACTTTCCACTTGCGCCCGCCGCTCATATCTCCATTGCAGAGCTTCCTTTAGAATTTTCGGCTTAATTACGAGTGGTAGCGGTACACTGGCTAATGTCCACTACAGCAGCACAATAGTCATGAACATGGACGTAGTTAGGGGACACGTTAGCTATGCCCACACCCCTCCAAATAAAAAGCATACTTTGTGGTATCATCTACAAACAGATGAATTCTAATAATCCGCCGTGTTTTTTGATATTCGTATAGGCCATTTTCTCAAAAAGGTCGTAGCACGGTTGACTGCGCACGATGACGTCATAAAGCACTGCTCAGAGGGGCCCAGCGTCTAAGTCTTGCATTGGGCCCCGCACCTGCTAGGGCCGGCCCTGGCACTTTCACTTCTACGACATCATTGTCGCATTTATGTCGTGGAGACAGACCTGTCTACAAGCGTTGAGCCTGCTTAGTGCTTTCAACACAATACATAGTGCACACATTTCCAGTGATTACGCAAAAACTACTGTATTTCGAAACTCACATCCCTCAAATATTATTTACATCAGGACGTAGGTGTCGGGTCAGTCTAATATGGCATTTATCAAAAAAGTTTTGTGTTGTCAAAAAAAATGGAATAGTTATATTTTCTTTCAGAGGTAAATTTTTTAGCGTAAAAGAGCCAAAAACCAAAAAATTTCTTAAGGCCAACCAACTCGAGATGATGCCAAAAGATCAAAAAAAATTTTTAGGCCAACCAATTTGCAACCAGACCAAATTTCTGAAATTTGACCGATAAAAGGCCAATCTGGTAACCCTGATCTGCTCCTGCAGGCTAAGGAGCGGGCACGAGTGATCTGCAATCTCATCACTGCATGACACCAGAACAGTGAACCTGGCTCTTGGGCAGTGTGAGTGTAGTCAAGCGAAATTTCTGGTGTCAAGCGTCAACTACTGGTATCAACTACTAATGTCAACTACTGGTGTCAAGCGAAATTTCTGACCTCTGCGAAATTTCCGACTTATTACTGTTTGTCAGTTATTTTGCTTCTCAGAGTAGAGGAATAAAGTTTGGCGTTTACTTTTATGATGTATGTTGTGTAAATTGAAACTTTTTGGTTAGACTTCAGATACCCCCCACAAGCTACAGTACGAGAATAACTATAACCACTGAAAAATATTGGACTTAATCTTAGACCTCAATTATTTTTCTTTTTCTAACCGTAAACCGACACGCTTACCTAAACACTAAACCGTAAGCCCTAATCATCAGTTTTCTCAGCCTAATTGATATGTAGAATATTACTCTGTGCATGCTCACATGGCGTGACGTCAGAAATTTTGCAAGTCAGGAATTTCGCTTGACACCGGCAAATAAACTGTCATTGCAAGAAATAAATCAATTAATCGGAATCGAGCTAGTGACGTCAAGTTTTCTAGAAAATTTTGGTTCTTAGTAGAAAGTTCCAGAAAAGGGCAAATGCCCATAGTTTGGATGTACCACGAGTTCGAAACTGTTTACTTGAGTTCAGTGTAAACGCGCACCCGTAGTAGTCATTCTTTTCGCATTTACATGTTCAGCAACAATGCTGACCTCAAAAACTAATAACAGAAATTATAGAAAAAACATTCTGAAGTTTATGCGTGCGCGAATAGCTGCCATAAATTTGTTTCAAGTTGATCTTGATAAATCATGAAATTACTTATGAGACTGATATGTAAGGCCACCTGTGCCCCCGTTGTCGCCCCTTTCGAAGGGCAGGGGGACAATGCCCCCGTAATGCACCCCCGTTCCGGCATCCCTGCAAACAACCATCAACGAATGTTGGAGTCATTTTTGTTGACAATACTTGCCAAGCTTTGACTGGTCGTGACGCTAAAAAACTTAGGTCTTAGTTGAAAATTAAAATTCGCAGTTGATGTTTAAAACACGGCATCAAGCTGATTAAGCAGTGATTTTTTTATTTAGTGTAAAGCACTACCTGGAAAAGAACACACAGGATAGAACAATGCATTTGACGAAAAAGAAATTCCTCGCCAACACGTTAGATATTCAACGCTTCTGCGTCAAACCGTTATTGGTTTGATAACGCTTCACCCAGTAACATAAAATATGCTTTGCTAAACGACACAAACACCTACAATAGGAAGTAATTACGGCGTTGGTATTTGTCCAACGCGTGTTTGTACTCTTTGCATCGAATCAATGGTGATCTAGATGATTGCAGTAGGCAACATGAATATGGTGGCCCATGCGTGCCACCCAAAAAAATTTTTGTTTCTGACATTTTTTTGAAAAAAAAAACAAAAAAACGTTTCAAAAACAAAAACAATTTCACCTTCGTTTCAAAAACACTTTCGTTTCGCCATTGTTTTCCAAATAACAACATTTTCGTTTAAAAAATTTTTATTTTCGTTTCGGAAACACTTCCACTTTTGTTTGCAAATTAAAATATTTTCGTTTCAAAAACAAAATTACTTTCGTTTCGCAAATGCTTTCTAAATAAAAACATTTTCGTTTTAAAAAAATGTATTTTCGTTTCGGAAACACTTCGCAAAATAAATCGAAAAAAAATCGCATCAGTTTTTTGTCTTGGCCTATGCGTGCCACCCTCTTTTGAGGGCCAATGTTTCCACTTGAGAAGACTTGATTTGCAGATTCTGCTATGTCGATGTCTGGCTCAGAAGCTCGCGATCATTTTGCGCGTACGTGTAGACCATTCTGAGTCTTTCCTTGTTGTGATGATCTACATTTGGGGAAATATCTTTGGGGGATTTGTGACGTAAGACTTACAACTTGTTGCGTAGAGTAGGTGAATGGTATCTTTTTGGCCAAAAGAAGCGGATAGATTGTGCGCATGGGTATGATGGTTGTGATGCAGTCAGTCAGTACTGGAATATGCTGGCCTGTAACCTTGGTTGGAAAGTTAAAAGCTAATTCGTGATTTTAGGGAGCCTAAAGACTTTTATTGGGGATCATTTGTCAAAGTTGCAACGTGTGCATGCCAAATTTCAACGTTTTTGGAAATTTAGGCAGAAATTTGATAACTAAAAAATTGAAGGGTAGCCTAATTGCTCCAGTTTTGATGACCTCCATACGTGTAACAGGCTCTCCGTGCCTTTACTTGGACAAGCGTCACTGCCAATCAGCAAAATCGATACTGCCTATCAGTATCACAGAACTGTGTCGAAAACTTTGCCACAAGGATCCCGTTTCCGAATGTTTCCGAAAGTGAAAGTGTTTTCGAAACGAAAAATTTTTTTTTAAAACGAAAATGTTTTTATTTAGAAAACATTTGCGAAACGAAAGTGTTTTCGAAACGAAAGTAAAATTGTTTTTGTTTTTGAAACGAAAAGATTTTAAATTGCAAACAAAAGTGAAAGTGTTTCCGAAACGAAAATAATTTTTTTTTTAAACGAAAATGTTCTTATTTGGAAAACATTTGCGAAATGAAAGTGTTTTCGAAATGAAAGTAAAATTTTTTGTTTTTGAAACCTTTTTTGTTTTTTTAAAAAAAATGCCCGATACCAAATGTTTTCAGTCACTCAATGTTGTAGGGTGTAGGGGTGTAAGCGCATCCCCAAAAGTATTGGTTTGTCAAAATTTCGCGCAAAATTCCCAAAAAATCGGGTACAGAAATTTCGACACTTAATGAAATTACACTTTTTTGTTATTGAAAGCATGAATCAGTCTGACTCAGATCAACAAACTGTTTCTAGTTACTTGTTTTAGTTTCGGCGATTTAATGGGTAAATCAGATGATCCAGAAAATTTGTAGGGGGAACGCTTGCCGCAAAAAATTCTTTCGGAAAATTTAAGGAAATTCGAGCAAAACGTCTTTGCACCCCCAAACAATTGCCTGCTCTTACACCTGTGCTGTCACTAGTTGTTATGTTTACTTACCGTAAACAAAATTTGTGTTGGAAGCGAAACAGCTATTTCTGTACAGAACAAGCGCTGTAAAACTCGTTCACGGGTGACCTTCGTGCTTATTTTTTAAGTGCAGGTACACCAGTCAGGGCTGTGGAACCTGAATTTAAATTTCAGGCTCCAGTACCAGGCGTATTACTTTTTTGCCTCCGAATCCAAAATCTAGAAGTTTTTGGTTCCGGCTCCAGAACAGTTTGGTCCATTAGAAACTAATAACCATTGTTTTTTGTAACTCGCATGCCCCACAAACTATGTCTGTGGAACCGGAGCCCAAATTTCAAGCTCCGCTTCCACCATCTAAAAATTTTAGCTCCGGCTCCAGCCATCCAAACTGCTTGGGATTCGGCTTCACAGCCCTGACACCAGTAGTACAAACCTTTGACTGTTACGCTGCAGTCATGAATCGGGCAGCAATGAGTTTTGGCGCATGGTGTCCAATTTGGTTAATTGTTGTTAGGTGTTGTCTTGCCTATATTGAACTCCGTCAAAACGCTGCAGCATATCAGTTGATAACTACAAGCTGTTGCAGTTGACTGCATCGCCTTGAACTACTGAGAAAGATGGCAATTCGGGGCATTAACTAACAGGACAGCAACAGAGCTCCCTCACTGAGTTCACTCTACTACTAGGTTGCACTATCATTATATAGAGATAAGTGAATTACGATAATTCATTTGTGGTGACTATCACAGTGACTTGTGACTCATGGGCACCGTCTAGCGGTGACCATTTATTTACATGTGGCGCCATCTACCGGCCGCCACAAAGCCTATGCGCATAAGTCTACTTTAACCTCCAAAACTTGATCGCATCCTGAATCTCCTCGTCTTAGATTGCTCAGTGAGATTATTGGCTAGTTATTACAATCATCTGTCGAGCACAATTTGAAGTGAGCCTTGTCTTGGTCAATCAAGAAATTTATCCGTTTTGTGTAGCTTGCAAAAAAGTACAAACAGCTGATACAAATAGGTTTAGCTTGAAACTTTGCTGTTAAAAAATTCATATACAAATGCAATACTTGATAGAAGTTCAATACAACAGTAGTGTCTAACAAACATCGGATCAAGTATCACGTTGGTGTGGAGCAAACGAAAGCAAAACCATTTTTGCAAAAGGCATAGCTGCGCCCAATGGAGCAAAAACCAAGCCTTTCATGCAGAAGAGACTGCGCTTTGTTGATTGATGATATTTGAAAAAGACTGCCAGTAAGTGTCAGTGAGCTATCATCGTGTACTTGGTTCATCTGGAGCAAGGTACTATGCAGTTAAACCTGGGAAAGAAAATTAACTGTCATACGTCTGTGTACACCACCGCCGCTGGGAGCAGCTGACGCTATCAAAATGTTCTTAGGATTATTATGTGGAGCAAAGCTTAGCACAGGTTTCTCGAGACGAAGACTGAAGTTAATGCTATTTGTAACCACCCACTGGAAGTCCAGCTAACTACTGCATTTTACTGATATAGTGAAACGCGCCTGAAAACAAACCCTTCGATATGGCTCGTTATACAAACAAAAACAAGCAACGAACAGTTCTTGTAGGGGCATTGACTAGATAACCTTCCGGTTCTTTCAATGCCCCGGCGTCCTTGCGCAAATATGATTTGCTTGCTGGAATACTAATTGTCGCCA
>Ga0210059_1006559_pt1 | contig 18641 bp, 11 predicted proteins | sample Ectturendosymbi2_FD_188042 | JGI IMG/M metagenome (GOLD analysis project Ga0210059, IMG submission 188042) | Ecteinascidia turbinata endosymbiont from Florida, USA - Sample 2 (SPAdes) (version 2) | ecosystem: Host-associated > Tunicates > Ascidians > Unclassified | place: Key West, Florida... | reverse complement strand
CAGCTGTGCCTGGAGCGCCAGCTTGAGAGTGGAATTTCCCTGCACAGATGGGCCGGTGGAATGCCCGAGAGTACTGGTAAAAGCTCCCTGCATGTCGGTTTCAGGCACCCAGAGATGATGCGCATTGCATCATTTAACGCAACATCTAGCTTTTTAGTGTGGGTGCTGTGGCACCAAGCTGGAGCGGCGTATTCCACAGCACTGTAGACCAGGCCCAGCGCTGAAGTTCGCAGAACAGAGGCGTGGGCACCCCATGTTGAGCCAGCCAGGAGGCGTAAGAGGCAATTAAGAGCTCTGACTTTGCCACAGAGGCCGTCCAAGTGTTGCCTGAAGGTGAGTTGTCGGTCAAGCGTGACTCCAAGGTAAGTAGGAGTTTGGGTGTAGGGAATGGTGGTACCATTGACGGTGACCGCAAGCTTACAGCTGGATTCTCTATTATTCAGATGGAACGCAGTGCATGTAGTTTTGGCTGTGCTCAGCTTGAGCCTCCATGCAGATAGGTATTCAGCAATTCTTTGCATATCCAAAGAAAGGACCTCTTCCACCTCACTCCAACACTTGTGGAAAACAGGAGGGCCAGGTCATCAGCATAGCCATATTGGGTGGACACGGTGTCGGGGATGTCACTGATATAGATGTTAAACAGCATAGGTGCAAGCGTTGACCCTGTAAGGCGGTTGAAGGTTTTCCATGCTCTTCTGCTTGAGTGGGTGAAGTCGATTCCCTCTACCGACTCGATCCATCGTTCTCGACGTTTTCTATCAAGGAAGGATGTGAGCTCCTCCGCCTTGAAGTCGGAATCTACACAACTCTCAGCCATCAGGAATGCATTGTAGCGCTGGTCGCATTCACTGTCTCAAGTGGGAATGTACTGCCGACGACATCCACGAGGGATAGACATCCGTGCGGAAGAGGGCAGTAGTTGACAGAAGGCAGAGTACGCCATGTCCGCGTTGGAGGAGGGGTCTGGGAGGGAGTCAGCTCCTAACTCGGTCAGGTTGGTAAATTGCTCCCAATGCGCTTTTTGGAAGTTCCACCTTAACACCGGTTTAGCGGTAAGGGGCTTGATAGGGTTTATTGGCTGTATCAACGATGGTCTATGCTGGGACTTTGGAAAAGGATCCAGGATGGTGCAATGTGGTAACGGCCCGGCCAGGTTTACAAACGCAAGGTCGGGGTTTGTGCCGGTGTTCCATCTGCAGGAGTGGAAACTATCTGGTTGCTTGGGGTCATACAACAGGTTCAAGCCTGAGGCAGAAGCCCAATCTTCAAGTGCTTCTCCAGATGCATTAGTAGAACGGCAGCCCCATGTAGTGCTGTAGCAGTTGAAATCGCCAGCGTACATACAGGGGCGGCTAAAATATGGGAGACCGGTTGTATCCATTTTAACTGAGGGAGGTTTATACACATTAATGATAGTGACACCTTCCACCTCCATTGCTGTCGATTCTAGCAGTGAGTTCTCAGGACACACTGCAATTGCGCTCCACTTGGCATGGTGTTTCACGAAGGTTGCAGTGCCATACACTTCACTTTCAGTGCAGGCTGCGAGGGTATATCCCGGGATCTTGAGGTGGGATCTGTCTTTGTAGTGGGTCTCTTGCAGGAGTATGGCAGTCACTGCGTGAGCCTCCGCGAGGTGAGTAAGGACATTAATCTTCGCCTTCGTTAGGCTCTCTACATTCAGCTGCAGTAGTGACGCCGTCATGTACGACCACCACTGGTGTCCGCCCTAACAAGGGCACATGCTTTGGGACGCCGTCGCCTATCCTTGGCTGTAAAGGCTGATTTTTCTTGTGGGACTTCATACGAGTAGCCTCTCGGGTTGTTGACATTCGCCTGACTACAACTGTGTCAGTTACCAGGCTCACCACTAGGAGGTTGTCAACATGAGCCCCACTTGTTGGCTGAAAGAGATTGAGAAGAGTTGATCTTGAGAAGTTTAAAAAGCAGACAGTGAATGTTACCTTTCTAAAAAGTATATGAAGACTTAATCAGAATCATGGGGAAACAAGTGCGAGATGAAATTGTGAATAAAATGAGCAGCCAAAAGATCAAATACCTTTCTATTATTGTTGACTCAACTCCTGACGTGACACGGTAACTTTGATTCGACACTGTCACAACGGAAAACCCTGCCAGAGATTTTCATAATTGTGCCAGTGGAAAACCACTCATTCTGCGACATTGAAACGCAAATTCATTAGCTGATCCCCTAGAAATTCATTAGGGCAGCGATCCCCAAAGTCCGGCCCGCGGGCCAGATCCGGCTCGCAAAGGGTTCCAATCCGGCCCGCGAGCTTTCCTAGGAATGCTTAGTATTTTAACAATTTCGTGTAAATAAATTAATGTAAGATGTGATTAACAAACATGATGGAGTTTGTTTGTCCAGAGAAAAATGGCGTGTTAGCTCCGTGACATTAAGCGACAATACAATCGCCAGAAAGAGTGGAGGATTTATCTAGCAATCTCAAGGAAAAGTTGCATGGTGCAGCTGGAAACTTGAAGCACCTGCCTTAGCTTTAGATGAGAGTATAGACATTTCCGACATTGCACAGTTAAGTACATTTGTGCGTGGCATTTATGCTGAAGTTAATGTCACAGAAGATCTTCTTAGCCTCAGGACGTCAATGGGTGATACTGGGAGAGGAGATGACGTTTTTCCTTGATGTAATTTTGCTCTCAAAGACGCTAGCTTGTCTTATGAAAAACTTGTAGTTGTTGCAACTGATGGTGCACGTGCTATGATTGGAGATCAAAAAGGCTTGCAAGGACGCCGTATAAACGTGTTAGAAACCAGAAATCTTTCAGAAATTATGGCGTCGCCAAGAACGTACTGAGGTTAGATGGTGCCCGGGACAAGAAACAAGTTTGGCACCCCTATTTTCGAACCTAAGGTCATTTGGGAGTAAATGTACTGAATTGAAGAAAGTACTTGCGACATTGTTGGGACTTTTCGGCTCCCCCCAGTGATTCGGCGCCCGGGGCATTGTGCCCCTCTTTCCCCCCTCGTTACGCCCCTGGCTGTCATTGTATAATTCACCAAGGATCTTTGTGCGCTAAAGCTCTTGGTTGTAACGATGTTATGGACACTGGCGTAACTGACGGGGGGCAGGGATGCGCGCCGCCCCCCCTGGCAAGCTAAATGTAAAAAATGGGCCCCCCTCAGAGATTTCATGAACTGCAGAATATGAAAATGCTTCTACAATTTTTATAAATCCGTTGGTCTTGACATTTCAAATACTGAAATAGTTCAGTGCTTAGGAAACCAACAATCATCAAATGCATCGTAAATTCAGAGTTGTTGCAGTGCAGCAGCGGGCATTGTACAATACATCATCTTGAACGTGCATACGGTGTGTGATGTAATAATCGCCCGTAGGTGTGGAGCTGCCGCCATTTGCGGTCGTTACACTTCTACTTGCTTTGGACTGTGTCGTGGAGTTGTGAATAAGTTTATGTCTGAAAGCTGTCATGTACATTTCCTTGAGATTAGGCAGTGACCTTGAGATTAGAACACAAGGAAAGTTGAGTAGTGACACAACAACCTTCTTTTTTGTTTTGCAAAGCCAATCAACAAAGCTGTCTGCAATTCACCGCTGAAAGTTGAACCAGCGGTGTTGATTATAGCATCTCGGCTGAAGGTGATAACTTCGTTTTTCCGGCCATCCCAGCGGGTACCACTGCTTTCGTCTGAGCAGTGCGCTTTACACCTCCTTGAAGTGATATGTGATTCAGTCCATTGTATGGGTCGCGATCCAAACAAGGGCTGCGATTTCGCTAAGGGTCAGAAAATAGGCAGCGCCGAGGCGATCAGAAACCTAAACCTGAGTTGTAATTTTTCAAACTGGTCTGTGTCTGTTTGCAGTGTAGCGTAGGCACTTGAGGAAAGAGTAGAATGTTGACATTGAAAACGAACTTAGCAACCCACTGCCAAAAATCATCCATACAATCAACATTTTTGTCATGTTAACATAGGCTACGCTGTTTGAGGCATGGGTGGCAAGATGTTCACCAAACTCAGATTTCAGTCACCCTCGAAAAAGTTTTGGAACCGCCGGATTGAGCAATATCCAATTATTGTCAGGAGTCGTCTGATAAACACCCACATCCGGATCCATTATCATTTCTCAACTTTTTCTGAGTATTGCGAACGCTCTATTTGGCAGTTTAGCACTAACGTTATCTATCAAAAATTTTGGTGTGTATCTTATCTCTTTACTTAGTGATCTTTGCAGTCCCGTCGCCACGGGGGCTATTGGGGGCTTAGCCCCCAAATAAAGTTCCAAGCCCCCCAAATTGAATTATGAAGCACTATAAATCGGTGGAGAATGTCAAGCCCCCTGAAACGTAAAGCCCCCAATATTGAAAACTTTCTGGCGACGGTTCCGGATCTTTGTAATGTTGATTGTGCAGTACATATTGCAGTTTTGACAACGAAATACTAGCATGTGCAACATAAATCTACGAAGTAGGAGTAAATATGAAATCTGGTGTTCAAAAACGTAAAGACAAAGCACAACAGCAATTTCAAAGTTCTGCTGCGAAGTCCAGAGAGCCAAAAGAATTTTTTGCTGTTTCCATCACCCCTACTGACATTAATTTAGCTGATAAAAACTGTAGTGTTTTACTAGTAATTATCCAACTTGAAAGACAAAGTTTCTTGCCTTTGCTGCTTCAAATTTATTGAATATTTCGTCAAAAAATGATATAATTTAAAAGGCCACATCTGTATCAACCTAGGAAATAGCTAACGCTATAAACGCTGTGGAGATGTTCTAGGTCAGCCATTTTGTGATCTGAATTTCGACAATTAAATGTCCACGGAGATGTTCAGTTTATGAGTCAACTCAAATCAAAAACACATGTAGCAACAACTGAAAAGTTCACACTTATAACTAGTATGCTCAGCGCAGTTGCACAGTTTCAATTAATATCTTGAAAAAGTAGTCAGTATTTAACATTAATTCTTATGATTACTCCTTCACCCCCGCCATGTTGAGAATATGTGCAAGCAAAATATGTAATTAAATAGATTTTATAATTAATGCCAACCGTAAAATCGCGCTTTAAATTAAATGAATACAATCGGTTGTCCGCCTCATTCTAAACATATCTCGCAAAAACATTTCATACCTTGATCAAAACAATTTACATGCTTTTGTACACCACTGAGCATTTCCATCCGACAATTTTAGCCATTTACTTCAGAACATGATGTTTAAATGTCTTCATTTCTTCCACTGCCTGATTACGCTTTGATGATAAGTGGAAGTAGGTATAGCTGGTGCGCTGTTTCAGTGTTTGGCATTACCCTGTGTTCATGAGTGTCCGCAGGGGGCAAAAAGGGAATTTTCCACCACCTGGAAATTGGGCCTAACAACCAAAAATTTCTAGAAAACGTGAAGTCAGCAGCTTAATTGACTTAACTGATCAGCTATTGCGCCATTGGATTTTCATTTGCTCTGATGTTCACTAATAATTGGTTTTGCTTAGTGCAATGGCTTCTTATAGTGCTTCTGCTTGTTGGCTGAGTCATATGAAACAATAAACCATTACCAAACCATTACCATTAATTCTTGCAATGACGGTCCTTTTTTCTGATATGACGCTCACACTGCACAAGAGCCGGGTTCGCTGTTGTGGTGTCATTCAATTTTGAGCTTGCAGTTCACTCATGTCCGTTACATTGCCTGCAGAGGTAGGTTGCGAAACTTGGGTGCGGATATTTCTAAAATGACCTTCATTGCGTAACAGTAATATGGCAACAAAGTTTCACTTCAATTTGCGGTAGTAGGCGTTTAGCCGCATGTGACTGTTGAAGACATTTGTTGCAGGTGATGCAGCGAGACAATGACTGCTGATTGCTCTAAGTCACGTACTTTTATATGATGTGAAACGAAACCTTGCTGCCAACGAAGCACATTTTTGGAACTGTTGCCGTAACATGGGTAATTTTCTTTGTGGTTTAGAAATGGTAAAGCCTTATGTGAACGCTCATTTGCATTGTATCGTCAGCAGCCTGAAATGGGCAAGCAAAATGTCGACTTTTCCGATCAATGGAAAAATTTATGTGAACGCCTATGCCTGTGTTGTTTATGTTTATAATGTAACGCTTGCTTTGTACTGTGCTATAAATAACCATTTTTGTGTTATTCGAGTATCCTTTGTCGCGACCTCTCGGTTAACATGTCGTTGAATGTGTGATTCACCAGGAACCGGGTGTGCATGAAAACTTACACCCACATATATGTGGCACGAACATGCGAAGGCTAAAGCCCATATATATGTAATATATGTGAATTTTTGGGAAATAATGATTGCATTCCCAAACGGTGCCCAATGGGCCCCTTCAGCAAAGTTTGCCCCCCCTGACTCAAACCTCTAGTTACGTCACTGGTTATGGATTCCGTCATTTCTGCAGTGAATTTCATTCGTGCTTGTGCGTTGAATCATAGACATTATTCCATGGAGGAAATCATATGCAAATTACAATGATGTCTTGCACATTTCACAAATTCGATGGCTTAGCAGGGGTAAAACATTGAAGACAGTGTGGGATTTAAGACAAGAAATTGCATTTTATATGGATTCTAAAGAGAAACCGCATGAGTTTTCTAATTCTAAAATGCCCTCAAAACTTGCTTTCTTGTTGGATATAATAGAAAAATTGAGCTATCTGAATGCGTCATTGCAAGGAAATGGAAAACTCATTTGCAATGTTTTTGGTGAGATTAAAGCATTTTAAGAAAAGCTAAAACTTTGGCAAAGACGTTATGCCAAAATGTGTTTGATCTTTTCCGTGTTTGCAAACTGCACTTGGAGATGATGAAAGCGACAGTGGTGCTAAATATGCTGTTGAAATTGTAAAGTTGCAACATGAATTGGATCGCTGATTTCAGGACATTAGCAGTTTGGAAAATGGCATCGAAATGTTTTTAACGCTCTTTGACATTGATGTCGCATCAGTGCCAGTAGATGTCCGAGTGGAATTTATTGAATTGCAGAATGACTTGCATCTGAAGGCAAAATGTCTATCAAAACCGCTTCTGAAATTTTACAGTGAGTGTCTCCCGAGAACAAGATTCAAAACGTGCTCAAAATTTGATTTGTTAGATTGGAAGTACTCACCTTTGCGAACAATTCTTGCATAAGATAAAATATTCTAAGTCCAACTGTCGAAACAGAATTTCAGATGCACAATTTCACGATACTCTCCGTATTGCAGTATGAAGCACAGAACCAAATATTACAACTATTGTGCAACAAAAAAGCTGTTCCATAAGCCACACTTACATTGCAAACATGCTACCGAGTAAAGAAAATAAATAGTAACATACAAACCTTACTAATGCTGTACGTGTTATTGTTGTTTTTTCAATACACAAGATAGACCGCCTCCGGGCACTGATAAGATCACGGATTTGGGCTCGTATCCAAAACGTTTGGGAACGGCTGGATTAGGTAATCACAACCGCGGTCGCTTTCGCCAGCATGTTTCTCGACTTGCCGCTGGGCTGAGCAAAATTGGTCTATTTTGTTACAAGTTTGTTTTTCAATGCCTGATAGCAGTGTTGAAAGGAAAGGCAGTGGTGAAAATATGAATGCAATATGGAAAACGTATATCTGTGACACAAGATTTTACAGAAGTTTCCAAAATCGGAAATCAGTTTCAGGAATGTTGCCAGTGTAGTCCGTGAGTCCGCAGCATGTCTACATCGCATAGTTTTGTAACATAGAGGTGAGTGGATCAGTTTTGTCGGAACTAATGCCCCTGGTTGAACCATAATGCAGCGTGTGAAAAGCTATCTACGTTTGCAGACAACTTGACGCTATCTGGCAAAAATGCATTGAGCGTGCTCCATTCGCTCAAGGAATTATGACCTAACAATGCCATTGTGCAACATATCACTCCGCCCCACCAGCCGGACAACGCAGCGTAGTATTGAATTGCTGCTAGTCCAGCCGCATAGTATGATATTTTTGACGAATTGTTCACATTTGCATAAAAGCATAAAAATTGGTACACATGTTTATTAAGCCATTCCAAACAGTTTTAGATATGGAGCCACTTCATAATTGACCTTGGTTAGGTTTTGCGGGTATTTTCCAAATTTGCCGACATTTTCTATCCTTTAGGCCCGGCAGCAGCTACAATCTAGGCTTGGGATTCTATGATCGGCCATAAATCCTGAACGGATTAAGCTAGAAAACGTGGAAGCACGACGCGTCACAACAAATTGTGGTACTCAGCTCTGATACAGAAATTTTGGTAAATTACCAGCTATCTACAACTTGGTATGATGAATAATTTGCTTTACCCACTCATGCCAACTTTTGCTCAACGTTTCAATATATGCAGTCCAAAATTTGGGATGACGACGGCGCCTTTATCGTCCCCACCTGGCTACGCGCCTGGCAACAGTGACTGATGGCAATGTTGCTTTGATGTTTTTGTTGCAATTGCTAACCTGTAGTGTAGACAGCTCACGCCGGTTACAAAAAAATACGAATTTGGGGTGGTTAGCGAAATCTCCAATAAACAGCAAAATGCGTAGCTTATTGCTTGGAGCAGGGTCTCCAAGCTTTTTTGTCAGAGGGCCACACAGCTATTACACAACATTTCGAAGGCCGGACATCTAACGTAATGTAGTTTTTTCGGGATATGCTACATTCTACCAAATCAACAAATTTTTCGTAATGCTTTTTCGCTATTGTCAACATCAGTCCCGTCGCCACGGGGTCTTTGGTGGGATTAGCCCCCCAAACAAAGCGCCAAGCCTCCCAAATTGAAATATGAAACACTATAAATCAGTGGCGTTTTTATGAAATTTTCGATGTCAAGCCCCCTGCACAAACGTAAAGCTCCCGTATTGAAGACTTTCTGGCGACGGTTCTGGTCAACATTTCTTCATGGCTGGATGAAATGGCTTCGCGGGCCGTAGTTTGGAAACCCCTGGGTTAGATAATTCCGCTTACATTACATAAATTTGAGCAGAAAGGAAATTTTCTGGTGCAAATTTTAACTTCTTTCACTGACGACTGTGGTGCTGGCGAAGATTCGTGGTTCTAAAATTGGGTGTAGACTGATCCCCACCTGTTTTTGCTGACCTGGATAGAAGCAGATCCATTGCCAGATGAACAGTAATGAGGGTGGCTTTAAGATTGTTTGGGTGGGATTCGTAGTAGTGTACAATGAATTAGACAATGAGTTTATCAGGGAGACTAGAGGCTGAGTTTGGAGTTATTGATTGTGAATTTGGGGCCTCAGCCCGCCTACTCCCACTTCTGTTGAACAGTGTCACAACGTTATTTCCAATGGTGGGTTTAGGGTTGGGGGGACCGAGGCAAGACTAAAAAGGGGGGCCCTCTGATGACGCCATCATACTCAGCCAAACGTGATAATCACTTCTGATTTGCCCAACATACGGCCACTCAAGGGTGTGTTCCTGAGACTACGGCATAACTGAAATAGCAGGAGAAAATGCAAAAGGGTGTTCATGATACACAACTTTGAAAACACTGAAAGTTGGGAAGACAAGGCTGGCAACACATAAAAGTTAGGCAATAGCAAGTTGGCATCGCCCCAGGCTCGTTGCCAGGATATAGCAGCAGGGGGGGCCAAAAACCAGAAAGAGGGGCCAAAAACCAGAGGGGGGCCACATTTTAAAATACAGTATTGGATGTATGCAGCAACCGGTGGGCCAAACATGAAATGGGGGGCGCCGAATTTAAAAGGGGGGTCCGGGCACCACTGGCCTCCCCGCTGGCGATGGCCCTGCATCGCCCCCACCAGAGGTGTACAGGAACCGGAGTGTCGGTGTGGACACCGGCCGGAGTCTTAACGAATTTCGAAAATAGGAGTGGAGCTGGAGCTGATTTTTTTAAGGAAGGGCCGGAGCCGGAGTCATTTTATGAATATTAGGTTGGTTTCCTTATTACTGATTATTATTATCGTAGGTTGTTTTTTTTTACGAAGCATGTTATAATGTAAACTTCAAATGTGAAAAACTACTTCACAGGAAGTCTAAAAATTTAAAACAACTTGAATGTAAGCAAGGTTAGGCTGGTGAGTTTCATGTGTATAGAGATTTGGACAATTTCTTGTTCATGGTGATCGTTGAAAATCTATTGGTCAATAAAATTGAACTCACATAAAAAGTTTAGGTAGTGTCTCAACAACCATCTCCAGTTTTTTGTTTCGAAAGACAAAAAGACCGTATCCCGCATCCAGTTTTCTGCCCGATCTAAAACTGAGTTGGAGAAATTCTCACTACTGTCAACATGGTCGAGTGGGAACTAAGTGACTAGACAATTGTCAGCTCCTGTCATTCCTTTGTTGTATTTGAATTTTCTTTTGATGTAGCCTATTTACACAAGACTGCATGCCAAAATTTTTAGATCCCTTGTGATGAACATTTTGAAAAGCAGACAAGCGTCAGCTTTTGGACTACGGTCAGGTTTAGCATTCAGGGTTAAGGTTTTTTGTTAGTGTGTAGGGCTAGGGTTATCATTCAGGGTTAGGGTTCAGTGTTGGTGTCTAAGGTTAGGCTTTAGGGTTAGCGTTTAGTGTTGAGGGTTAAGGTTAACGGTTAAGGTTGAAAGTTAAGATTTAGAGTTGAGGGCATAGGGCTACAAAAAACTAATAGCCACCTTAATCCTTTAATCTGAGAAGCAACTGACATGAAAAGAATTGGTCACATATTTTTGCAGAGGTCAGCAATTTGGTTTGATACGTTTTTTTAGTCTTTCTAAAGCGAAAACCAGATACGGTCGATTAGACACTGCCAAAAGTTTATAGCATTCACTTTGGAGTTCAAGCAGGAGTCGGAGTCCAAAACTTGAAAATGTTTCGGAGTCGGAGCGAAGTCGGAGTATATTCAGCCGAAGCAGGAGTGGAGTCGGAGTCAAAAATTTCAGACTCCGTACACCTCTGGTCCCCACCTCTTTAGTTTCGCGCCCCATTTATCTGCATTCACCATCAACAAACTACATAGTTTAGGCTACCCCTTCGAAAGTTTCACACCTTCCCCCTTTTAATAAATGCTTGGTAGTTGGTATCCTGAATTTGTTCACATTCATGTCTTTGTGAGAATCCATGAAACTATAAAAAACGACCAAGAGGATTTAGAACACAAAATTTGTTTTAAATTTCATCCTTTTAAATGCAAGAACATAGCATACAAAACCATCCAATTAGAGACTTGTTTAGGGAAGCTTTGAGGCTGGGTGAGTCAAGGTTGCCCTCATCTTGCACTGACACTGGTTGTTTGAAAAATGTGCAGAAGTAGGAAATAATTCATTATGTACATTATCGAAAACATTTCTACTGCAGCAAGTAGCCTACACAATTGATCAGTGATGTGCCCGAGTCATTTTGGTCGAGTCAGAATCACAAGCCCTTTGAGTCAGAGTCGAGTCAGAGTCATCTAAAATTTTGTCAAGTCGAATCAGAGTCAGAGTCATGGCTTGATCGAGTCGAGTCGAGTCACAAAAACTGTCGAGTCACTTCGAGTCATTGGTTTGCAAGCTCGAGTCAATGTCGAGTCACATTAAATTTCACATTTTTTCTATAACATTTTTTATGCTATGAAATGGCGCCCGATAATTTAGAAAATGGTGCCAAACATGTTATTAAATGGCGCCCGATAGGTCAGAATCTGGTGCCCAATGTTTTTTCAACAAGTTTGATTGCAGATCATTTCTACCTAAGTTTTCTCAGTTAGTATTTTACAGTAAGTGTCCCTTTCACTCTCAGCCATTTCAAAAAGTCTAGCCAAACTTTGCTGCAAGTGTTGCAACCACGCGGTTAGTGTTGTGTTGAATGTGCGATTCGCCAAGAAAGGGGTGGACGTGAAGAACAACACCCATATATATGTGTCGCAAACAAGCAGAAATAGAATGAGCACGACGTGGGATCTCTACTGTTGCTTGCTGCCGCTGTGTGAAGCTTTGCATATTTTCCGCCTGGGCTTTCCAGCAGAGGTGGGACCGGATCCGGATTACTGGAGTCGACTGCGGTAGGTTTCTGCGTTTTTATTTCGGACCCGGATCCGGACCCGGAATCAAAAATTTGTGAAAACCGGACCCGGATCTGGCGTCACTTTTTCCATTTCGGCAGTAGCAGGAGTCCGTGCGGTCATTGCTTAGGTAAAAACATGGGTAAATTACGGTTGGATGGATGATTGTAGCCGGAGTCTGAACAGGAGTCGGATTCTCAAATTTGAAGAATAGCCGGATCCGGACCCGGATTCAAAAATTTTGCAACAGGAGCGGAGTCGGAGTCTGAAAAAGTGACTCCGGCCACCTTTGCTTTCCAGTCACAACAAAGTGGTGCTTTGACCAGGGTGTGAAGGTGGTGCCAGGTGCAACCTTTACAAAAAGAATGTGCGATCGGTGCGGTTCACTGCAAAAAAGAGGGGACGTTGTTGCAACCTCTCAGTTGATGCTCTGTTGAAAGTGCGATTCACCACAAACGGGATGTGCGCAAAGAGCTACACACAAATAAATATGAGGTGAACAAGCAATAATAGAGTGATCTCGTTGGGTGATCTCTATTATTGCTTGCTGCCACTGTGTGAAGCTTTGCGCACTTGCCGTTCAAGCTTTTTGATCACAACACAAGACAACTACTTCCTTGTCCTTCGCATGCCTAATACATGAAAATGGCCAGAGATGAACACATAAGTGTAGCCAGGGTGGGGAAGGGGGCCATGCAACACCCCAAATTTTTAGAAAATATAATCATTTTGTGCTTTGAGAAGCGTTTTTCCAAACAAAATAGTGTTTTCTGCCTAAAATCAAAAATTTTGCCCCCCCAAATTTCTGGGCTGGCTACGCTACCGGATGAACATGTACTTGGATTTAAATCTTACAATATTTAAATATATTGATCGATTTGGATGTTATCATTTTTGCTTGAACAGATTTCGATTGGAATTTATTATTTTCTTTTGAACTTTATCGCAACATTCGGTTCAGTTTTGGGACTACAGGTTACTGCAGGACCGCAGGTTTACAGTGAATTGCAGCCACAAACACGTTGGAAGCCATTTGCTGCAGGCACAATGCTGCGTCGCCCTGAGTCAACCAAAAAACATTCGAACCGATGATCCTCGGCATGATAGCATTTGCGATTTACACATTTGACCAGGTTCACTCTTCTATTGCTGCTACGAATCCAACGTTATATGTGGCGTAATCACGTCCCCACATGAGCTCAGGCTAATAACAGTGGCAGGAAGTTAGATTTAAACAAGATTCGGTTTCCGTATTTGCATTGTATTTTGCAATATAGTTTTCGGATTGGATTTGAATCTGAAAGAGTTGAATCACTTTACTGGTATCTCAAAAAGACTCAAGTCACAGTATGAGACCCACTGCCATGATCACAATATTCAAATACAGCATTAAACCACGATAAAGTGTCATTGTATTGTGCACTGCTGACCCCTCAGTGAAAAAAAGTCTTAGGTTTACCTCTGTGCAAGTTGGGGCGCTTGATCCTTAAAATGTAGCATAGAACGGTTAGACAGGCAAAACAGAAAATTTGCGCCAAGCTTGATCATCACTGAAGCAAAAAATGCTCATATCTTTAAGTTCACACAAAGTGGGTTTGTCTATCAGGAACTCAGAGATCTTGTAGAAATGACTCTGACTCGAGTCTCGAGTCATTAACTGTGACTCGAGTCATTCTGTGAAAAACGTGACTCGAGTCCATTCGAGTCACCTGTTTTCTAAACGTAACTCGAGTCAAGTCCGAGTCACCAAAAATCGTTACTCGAGTCGAGTCGAGTTATTGACTCGAGACACGCTATCACTGCAATTGATTAAATATGTGCTAAGATAAAACAGTTCAAGTTATACTGGCTAAGAGCTGGCAAAAGAGAGTAAACATCACCTCCCAAGTCCACCTTAAACCACCCATTTACCAATCGAACTTCAAATAACCTGTGACTTCAAGCATATAGGCTAAATCAAACCACCTAAAATACCTGAAATATCTGTAGAAAAAATGAGTATTCGTAATACTCAAGGACTGCCATTTCTGCTACGTGATAAGAAGCATGAATGTAGCCTTGCTTATTAACAGTCTTTGCAGCGCAAAGCCAATAATGCAAAATTACTTTGTAAACTCAGAAGAAAATGTCCTATCAATTAAAAGATGTAGTGTGGTCCCTGCTATAACAATTGCATGTTGTTTTATTTTCTGATGGAAATGTTCACTGAGGTACAATTTTCATAAAATTATCAATATAGCAAATACTTCAATCTCTAAAAACAATCATTTCGTATAAAAAATTGCCATCTGGTATAAAAACGTATCGTTGGTATAAGTAAGCCTATTTGCTTTTATTTGATAGTCTTTTCAGAACTTTTTAGAAGAAATTATAACCGGTATTCTACAATATTTTTAAGTATAGAAGTTGGTTTGAAGCTTTAGTTTATTTGCTCACTGGAGATGGTGGTGGGGTCGCTTTGAAAGGACGGTACTTACACATTACAGTTGATGTTCAGGGCCCCTTTAACAGCATAGTAGCCTACTTACACATTATAATTTCTTCAAGACCCCTTTAATGAAGTTTAAAAGCAGAGTACTTACACATTTCAGTGGCTGTTGGGGGTCACTTTGAAAGCAAATTACCTTCAAATTGCAGTTGCCGTTGGGGCCCCTTTGAAAGCAAAGTACCTGCGAATTACAGTTTCTGTAGGGGGTCCCTTTGAAAGCAAAGTACTTACTTATGATCTGCTTTGTAGTACATTATTTGAGTGAATAATAAGTTTTTCATCAAAAATAAAGAAAATTTACGCCCGTAACACCTCAAAGGGGGGGCCCGAAGAGGAGGGGGCCTGAGGCAAGTGCTTCGCTCGCCTCCCCTTAAACACGCCACTGGTTATTTCATAACCTGGACTTGTTTCATTACCTGGACTAGTGAGATTTATGTTTTTTTCTTCACATCAGCAATCCAATGTCGAAATATGTGAAACGGTATTAAACACTGGACTGAAATTCTTCCTTTATTGGTGGCGTTAAATGGATTTTAGGGTGCCTTTTCTGTTTTCTGTTACCACTACACACCTGTTCTGTTAGCACTGCATCCCTGCAAACACATTTTCACGTTTTGCTGGCTTTGAATCTGTTTTAAAATGGCTATTTTTTTGATGCGTTCCCACACCTTTTCTGTTAGCACTACATCCCTGCAAATAAAGGTATGATTTAGGTGTAATTTTGGGACATTGTAGGGCGCAGTCATGCCAGAGATACATGTTTATTAAGTGGAATTGCATTGTGTAACTGCCAATTATTTGAATCTCAGAGATGCATGTTCAGGGACGCCGGAACGGAGGTGAATGATGGGGGCACTGCCCTCCTGCCTTTTGAAAGGGAAGGGCAACGGGAGCACAGGTGCCCTTACATAACAGTATCATAATTCATTTCACGATTTATCAAGATCGACTTAAAACAAATTTATTGCAGCTATTCGCGCACACAGAAATTGAGAATGGTTTTATCTCTTATTATTTTTGAGCTCAACATTGCTGCTGAGCATGTAAATGCGAAAAGAATGACTACTATAGTGCGTTTTCACAATGAACTCAAGCAAACAGTTTTGAACTCGTGGTGCGTCAATACCATGGGCGTCCGCAGGGGAGAAACGGGCATTTTCCCCTTCCCTGGAAATTGTGACTAAGAATCAAAATTTTCTAGCAAACCTGACTTTAGCAGCTTAATTCCGATTAATTGATTTATTTCTTGCAATGACAGTTTGTTTGCCGGCATGACACTCACACTGCACAAAAGCCAGGTTCTCTGTTCTGGTGTCATGACTCATGTTCGCTTCTTTGCCTGCAGAGGCAGGTTGAAAAACTTGGGAGCGGATTGTTCTACTGTTGGCCTTTATTGTGTAGCAATAACATGGCAACAAATCATCTAATGTTCACTTCAAGTTACGATTGTTAATGTGTTTTTTCCGCTTGTAACTGTTGAACACAGTCATCTTGGCAGGTAATGCGGCGAGACGGTGAGTGCTGATAGCGGTAAGCAGGGACGCCGGAGAGCGGGGGCATTGCCCCCTGCCCTTTCGAAAGGGGAGCAACGGGGCGGAGGTGTCTTTTTCATAACAGCATCATAGGTAATTACATGGTATATCAAGATCGAATTGAAACAAATTTTTATAGAGTTTTAAAAAAATATTTTTGAGATCAACATTGTTGTTGAACAGAAGCAAGCATATTTGATAACAATTTCTTTGTTTATAATTTTCCATTGATTTCAACCAGGGATGTAGTGCTAACGAAAAAGGCGTGGTAACGCATCCAAAAAAGTAGCCAAGACAGCTTCCTACTCATTTTAAAGCAAAACGTGAAAAAGGTGTTGGAACTCCGTTCCCACGTGTACCCACCCCACTTCACCCCTACCCTCATCTTTTCTACTGACCTCTGCCCTATCGTTGCTCCGGCTTTCCTGTGCTTGTTCATAAATTCTACTTCTGTAGTATTGTTTGTTTTTTACCGAGTAATTGAAGTGTTGTTTAAGTTTTCATGTACATTGACAAAGAACTTTTCAGTGCTAATACTAAAGTCTGCATGTCACACAAAGTTTGTACCCATCAGATTTTTCTAGCAAAGTCGTTCCAAGGCGCGGACACAGGGGGGATGCAGGGGTGCATCCCCCCACCAGGCCTAAAGAGGTGTTGAAATGATACTTAATTTCATTGAAAATCATCGCCAAAAATATTTTTGTACAGCACATTACATTATGCTAACAATTAGTCAAAAATGCTTCTTCGTTTCATTAGATGAGCTGGCCTTGTTTATGGAACCTGATATGAAATAGTCAATGATTGCATGGGCGTCCGCAGAGCAGGGGAGGCAAAACGGTCATTTGTCCTCCGCCTGGAAATTGGGATTAAGAACAAAATATTTCTGGGAAAAACTGAAGTCGGCATCTTAAATTCCGATTAATTGATTTGATTCTTGCAATGACAGTTATTTTTGCCGGTATGAAACTCACACTGCACAAGAGTCAGGTCCACAGTTGTAGTGTCATGCAGTGATAAGCTTGCAGTTCATTCATGTCCCCTCCTTTGCCTGCAGAGGCGGGTTGCGGAAGTAGCGAGCGGATTGTTCCACTGTTGTTCTTTATTGCGTAACAATAATATGGCAACAAATCTGCAAAGGTTCACTTTATGTTACGGTGACGGGCGTTTTGTTGCATGAGACTGTTGAACGCAGACATCTTGGCAGGTAATGCAGCGAGAAGTGACATGCTGATAGCGGTAAGCCACGTACGTTTAAACTTTGTGAAAAGAAGCGTGGGGGCGGCATTAGTTCAGTAGTAAAGTGTCCGCCTCCCAGTTGGAAGGTTGAGTGTTCGATCCACAGCCACTGAGCGAATTGCCATAGCGCTCCTTGGGCAAGAGCGTTCACCTCAATCGCCCCGGTAAGAAGCACAATTCAGGCTAAGGCCTGCGACCAATTGCCGTCGCCAAAATTACCAAAAAAAGAAAAGCATGAGTGAGTCCATAGCAATGCGAGTGTGACCAATGTGCCTGAGTGTCAAACTACACTTGTGCAGGCGTCTTTCCACGCAGTATAAAATTACGTGGCTTGTTACAGTAGAGTACATTTATGCAGGCTTTTGGGAATACGTCTTTATCTTTAAGGTTTAGTTCTGACATCTGAGTGAATACTGAGTGCAAAGCTATATTTGCTGTGGCGAGTTTTCATAATTCATCTGGTCAATTTTGCAAAACCTGCGTGGTGTTCTACAGCAATTGTAGTAAGTTTGTCCGTAGTCGTGTCCACATACAAGTCTACTTAATTGTCTGGTTTGTGTATCAAGATTTTATCGATCGCTTTGGACGAGATCCCAGACGTTTGCAGATCTTGTTTCTAAGTCAGGATTTCTCAAATGGGGTCCTCATCACCCTTTGGGGGCCACGGAGCTGTTCTCTGGGGGTCACGTGTAGAGGGCGAGCAGGGGCAACGAGCAGAGGCAGAGGCAAAAACTAGGTATTGTTACTGATGAGTAGGGGGCCACAAGTGTTGAGAGTCTTTTGAAGGGGGTCACGGCTCATGAATGTTTGAGAACCACTGTTCTAAGTGATACTGACAAGTCTTGCTCACTGATCCCGCAATCAGGGGGAGAACAACCGGGCAATTTCCTCCCGAAATTTTCAAAAACATGTTCAGTTGAATATATCAGCTGGGTGTGTCCCTGCTTGCTAAGTAAAATAAAGTTATGATTTGTTGTTTCATTGAAAACCATGACAATTCAATGCCTCTTTCTTTGTAGATCATTGCAATGCTTACTTGAAAAGAAATGCCCTGCGTTGAAAATCTGCAGATAACCTACTGTGTAAATTGTCGTAATACTAATATATCTGGCTATTGCTGCCAACGAAGCTTTTTTTTGTGATTGTTACCGTAACAATGGGGCATTTTCTTCGTAGTGTAGAAAGGATAAAGCGTTTTGTGAACGTCCATTTGCATTGCATCGTCAGCAATGTTCCCTCTAAGGTGCGCAAATACTCAGGACCACCAGAACTGTTGCGCAGTGAAATCTCATTCTCGCGCACTTGCAACATTCCAAAGCAATGGAAACTCCACCGAAAACAAGGAGCTATTTGAATGAAATG
>Ga0210059_1006558_pt1 | contig 18641 bp, 13 predicted proteins | sample Ectturendosymbi2_FD_188042 | JGI IMG/M metagenome (GOLD analysis project Ga0210059, IMG submission 188042) | Ecteinascidia turbinata endosymbiont from Florida, USA - Sample 2 (SPAdes) (version 2) | ecosystem: Host-associated > Tunicates > Ascidians > Unclassified | place: Key West, Florida... | reverse complement strand
CTTGCCACTGGCAGTGAGGTAATGGCGTGCTCGTCTGCCAGCTGCGGGTATAGTGGTGCTGTTTTCACAGCCGCGTTTTACCTTGAAGGACGCTGGTATTACTTCAAGAAAACCGCTTGGGTCATGCATATTTTATGTAATTTCGCTGGACTGTATGAATTGCACGTGTCTATTTCAGGCTGTCATGTTTTACTTCAAGAATCCCTTGCACCAATTGCTGTTCATGTGCTGAAAAGCGAACAATTTATAAAGTTTCTGCTTTCGTACCCTGTTCAATTTTGAAATCTGTCAAGAAGTTGTTCTCAAACTTTGAGAAACGCTCAACCAGATTGATAAGGTTTGGTCTCCTATAGTCACGTAAACGGTGATTGAAGGCTGAAGCTGAACTGTAGGTTTTGTTCTTGCATTTGGATTTTGTTACCCGAATAGGCTAAGCACGTTTAGCAGTTTTTGAGTAAGGTCTTCAGTTGGAAACAATTTTTATGTTTTTCACGAATGGATGGTCTCAGTTGCAACGAGCATTGCAGATCAGTTTGTATTCAAGAGCAATGCCCTGAAGTACTGAGCGATATTTGAAAATGTTGCTTGTCAACGAAGATTCTTAAAACCTCTGAAACTGAATTCCTAAAAGGATGACATGCTGGGTATGTTGCGCCAGCTTGCTTCAAAATTGCAGTAAATGGAGATGACTCTCATAAAAAAATGACCAGTGGAAAGTCTGGGTCAAGATAAACATACGTTAGTGAGCTGGGGATTCATCACAACGTGCACATGAAGTGAGACGCGGATTTTCATTTTCCGGGCCCAGACCATTTTCATTTGGGGTCCCTTTTGAAAAGTTTGCGTGTTGCATCAATTTATGACGTCACGCGTATGGTGTAGGCTGCCATGGTTTGACAGTTTCTCAAAATTAGAAAATGTCTCCGTTTGAATAAAACCGACATGTTATCAGCACTGTCGCAAATTTGACCTTCATATTTTGGAATGTCAATACCTGTGCTGACTAAGCAGTCTCTTTGCAAATGCTGCGCCGATGTGCCCTCCAACATCTGCTTCTAAAAATATTAGAAAGCGTTCCACAAGCCTTTGATCAGTAACATATCCAACAACAATAGTCAGCTGATCTACATGTGATATATTTGGTGCAGAATCTCTACCGCAGACATTGAATAATTAACTGACTTTCATTTCCGTAATAACTTTGGTTAATGGGTAGCCCTGTCTAAGCTATCAAATCGATATGCTCTTCACATGTGTTTGTTGTGAGCAAATAAGAGGAATGTCCACTTTCGGTATTACTTTGCTTTGTAAGTTGTCTGGCCAAAAATGGGTAATATTTTTCAATACGTTTGAGTAGACCCGTAAAAGTTCAATATGTTGCATTTCCAAACTTCCCTTTATGACAGCGGAAGGGAAGACAACGTTGGCTTTAATAATATTATTACGTCTGAACAAAGCACGACATAGAATCGATTTACAATAACATGCTGTGGTGCTTACTGCTATTTCATGATGTTTATCAACTGATTCTTGAGAAGAAGAGCGCTGCACAAAACCAGTGACTGCACTGCCACATGAAGCAGACTTCTCATCAATCTCGAACAGATATGTGGCATTTTTTCATTCCTCAAAACCGCTCACGGATTCCGAACGTTTGCCAGAGAACACACGGCGGCAATAGTAAAATGCCTTTCCAATTGCAGGAAAGAACATAACCATGAGCGTTCTCATCAGGGTTGAGAAAAACCCGTATTTTTCCAAAAACAATTCACCTGGTTCTTTTTGTTCTGTTTGAAAAAAACTTTTTTATTTTTTAAAGAAACAGGTTTTCGTTCTTTTTTAAAGAAAAACACAAAAACCCCATTCTGAATTGAAAAGAAAAACACAAACCCCATTCGGATTGCAGGCCATCGTTTCTTAACACAAGCGAAGAATCGCACAAGTGGTTGATCTTTTCGACACAATTTCATCGCGTGCCAATTTCCTCACCGTTGTTGCCTTCTAAAAAAGAGTGTGAAACTAATCCGAGCAGAGAGCAAAAGAACGCAGCTGTGTTTGCAAACAGAATTAGCGGAAGAAAAACTTACAATCACTTCAGTCACAGAAGTCACTGCAGTGAACAGAACAAATGTACTTCAAGAAAGAAAAAAATCGCTACAGCAAATGGCATAAAAAACTTGTGTATACAGGCCCGAAATCGGCACGAAACATTTTGACAAACTCAAGCCGGGCCCGACTTGCAACTCTGATCCTGCTAAGAACCACGTGCAGTAGTGCATTTGCTTTGGCAGTAGCTTCATGTCACTTATGTGAACCTCTTCCATACATACGATTCGACATTCTCAACTAACCGAAGTCTTGTCTTTGCCCTGTAACTGACCTACAACCGGCAAGAAAGCTCACGTAATCATAACCTGTAGAATTCTAAGAGCGACAAAGCACGTATTGCATGCATAAAAATACCCCGTTAAATGCCATAACAAACAGAAAATGCCCGTTGTGAATCATACGACGTATGACTATTGTGACTACTGCGTGTTAGCCCATATTATATTTTCAAAGCAGGTTCTTCTGGTAAATGCGTTTGATATTTATGGGAACGTGGTGAAAATATTTGGTATTATGGCAAGTTTGCAAATATTCGTACTCAAAAGCTACTGCAAAGTTAATTGTTTCGCCACAGCTTGTGAGTTTCGGACCCTAGCCTTAAGCATACTTAGCCTCATGGTGAATTCGCGCTTGCGTAAGGTAAATGAAACCGCCTCAAGTTTAATAACTCTAGGATTTTTATCATAAGCTCTGAGAAATTTTCCGGTCTCGGTTCCTCTGAACATAACTTTCCTTCAAACCAAACCGATTTGATGGCTCATGCATCTGTTGATATAACGCCAGGTATTTTAGGGGTATTACTTCAAGCGGATACATAAAAGAACATATTTTTATTTCAAAGAATGAGATCATAGCTTACAACTTCATGGACTTCTTTGCAAGCGTGTGTTGGAAAATGTGGAAAAAAAATTATCGAAATTGCAATATTTGCTTCAATATGGTATTTGTTAATTTGACTTTATTCTGGTAATAATAGGGTGAAATTGCATCACATATGAATTTTCATTACTTAGAGAAGTTAAATTTCAAACGTTTTTGAAAATGTACTTTTGGCGCTTAAAAATATTTTTCAGAAAAGACGTTGCAGCCCCCAGATTGTTAGCCCCTTACGCCTATGTGTTGAATCATCCCACGACTCTAAGCAAGCAACCAGACATCAACTGGGCCAGATTTAGACCCTATGTGAGTAAGATTACTTTGAAGGAGGTGAAAACAATACAGATTATATAGCGTGTGAATTCACTTAGCCATCAGAAAAGGAAATAACAAATAAACATCATTTTTTTCAAACAATGTAGCTGTTTGTTGTAGAACCATCGCCAGAAAGTCTTCAATAAGGGAGCTTTGCATTTGTTCAGGAGAGCTGACAATAAAAAATTTGACAAAACTTCCACTGACTTAAGTGTTTCATATGTTAATTCGGGGAGGCTTGAAACTTTGTTTGGGGAGGATAAGCCCACCAATGTATTTAAAATATATACACTAATGCTAAATTCATCTAATAGGATGTTGTTGTATTCAACCTAAAGACGTAAGTCAAATAATTTCAAATACCCTAGGTTTGCTTATCTACAGTAGCTACCAGTGACAAAAGTTTATATTATACTTGAATCCAAAACTGCTACTGTTTTGCGTTTAAGCCAGACAAGAATGAAGTCATAGCAAAAAAAATTTCAATTTTGTAACTTAAATGTACAGTTTGCCACCACTCTGTGCTTGCACCATACCACAACGTTCCTAGCTGCAACCTTTCTCCAGATGAACTGATGAAATAAAACCAAAATTGGTCGCTACAGGAACTTAAACTTCTTGTTCTAAATAATCCTTGAAAAGTAAAAAGTTTATCTGTAAGATTTTACTATAGAGCATCTATGTCCAACCTGCGGCCCAGTCGAAGGTTTTGTGCGGCCCAGTTGAGGATTTCGCTGTAGTGAAAGTATCCTATATATTGACAACCTGTCCTTATTTTGATAATCTTGAATTTGACATTTTTGATACACGTGGTGCTCAGTGCCATTTTATCACGTCTGTCACCATTGCAGTTAGGATTCGAACGCTTTCAGTGCATTACTTCATAAGCTAAGTTTAGTTTTCACAGATAAAACAAATCCGTTAAATGTGCGGCCCTCATTAATATGTCATTCAATGTGCGACCCTGGTTAAGATAGTAACTCAAGTTTTGGCTCAGTAAGCCATTTGGGTTGGACATAGCTGCTGCAGAGTTTATAAATTTAAGATTCCGTGTAATTCTGCAGATGCCTTAGATTCCTTACTGGAGATAGGAATTGATGCATTGCATTCGTGCATTGCACTGGTTAATGAGATGAAATTGTTTTTATACACTTGGCACTTGCAAAATCCTGAACCAGCTCTTCAGCTCGGGTCGTCTCGCTTGTTGCGCCTGCTATATGTTGTGCTCAAAGCAGACGTTTTACGGTAACCGAAAGCCATCACCAAATAATTATCTCGTGCACATGACGACACTTTTTTTAAAATCGTGACTGGAACTTTGCGGGAATTTCCAGTATTGAGAAATACGTCTTGTGAAACAACTTTGCCCCGGAGCCAAATAGCTTCTCACCGAGATTGATCAAGCGCTTAGGTTCACAAATCGGTCTGTTCTCAATGGCTAGGTTGTTTTTTGATGACCAGCTGGGGGATATATTTAACCTCAAGTTTTCTGCTAATAGATATTAGTTCGTGTTTCCATTTGTTGGCAAAAATTTAGTTGATTGCAACCACATATTTAGGAAAAGCTAAAGGATTAAGTTGAGTTTGATTTGCTTTTACGTTGCGTGTTTTGTACTTACTATCAGATGCGGAAAGCTAGTCTCTTCAGTATTATAAAATGCCGTACGAAGATTATTAGGTCTCGCAAATCCCTTCTAAGATTGTGATCTCTAATCAAAAAGTAACTTGTGTTCAATCACGAAGGGACCTTGAAGCGATTTCAAAACTTTCGGTTACAGCACAATGATATAATATATAAGTCTCACACTAACTTCTTGCAGCATGCAATAAGCTCGAAATGTATGTGCAATGTCGAAGCAATTTTTAAACCAATACACCGCGGTTGAAAATTAGCATTGTTTGAATGAAGAGATATAAGATTCAAACGCAAATTCTTTGCAGCAGTAGTAAGCTAATCACTTTTTCTACCACAACGAGTGTTCGGAAACGCGTCAACTCTGAGCAAACCTCTCTGTTCCTAAATCAAACGTCCAGCAATGTGAAAGAAATTTTACAAACCTCAATTGATTGGTGAAACCGGAACGAGGAAAAGACACTTTATGCTTTCCATGCAAGTGACCTTTTCAAAAGCTAGCTTACTGCCAACAACAAAAGAAACTAGAGTGCAACCACCGCAACTTTGCAGATAGTGTGGTTGCTGCAACAATCTGACATTTCAAAATTAAAATAGACGAATTTGGTTACAAATAACTGGCTGATGAGGTTTCGTCCTGATGAGAAACTAAACTAAGTCCAACAAGCGAATAGATCATCATTAACTGTTGTTTCAGTGTAGGAAATTTTCGCCTGGACATTTGTAAATTTTGAAGCCCAAAATGTGTGTGACGTGCTTTCTCAAGCATATAATCTTTTAGTTTTTATGGCGAGGAGCACGTTATAGACCAGGGTTTCTCAACCTGTGGGACACAGAAGAAATTTTGACGGGCCACGGCCTTGCATTATTGAAATTGAGTACGTTTTGCAAGATGACCCTCCAATACAGGGGCTCTTGTTGCCATGAAAACGAAATCTAGAAGCAGGCTTAATGTGGAGATGACTTGATCTGTGCGTTATCATGTGTTGAGCCTCGAATATCTTTGCTTTCTAACAACCAATATGCTCAGCCTTCGCATTGATTGTAGCGCACGTTGCATTATTAAATGTTGTTTATCGTGGTTTTTGTACCTGCTCCTCGCACGTGCAACAACTGTCGCATTGGAGAAGTCGTATAATGGGTGGGCCATGGATCATCTGTTTGTTTATTAATTGGGCCACACGCTTGAAAAGGTTGAGAACCCCTGCTATAGATATACTTGATCCTGTTTCGAGTGGCCATGCATCCCGTGCCCGCTTGGTGACTTGATGGATTCGGAAAACCACAGTAAATGTAGACAACAATATGACTAAAGTTTGCAAAATGGAATCATGGAAATGCGCCGTGAAAGTTTCTGTTTAAAAAATGGTGATTTTTGTCTTATTTTTAGTGACGTTTTTAAAAGAAGTTACAAGACATCACACTTTCATCCTTGTTCGGCACGCATTGAAGAAACCACCACCGTTATAATCTTCACCGTTTAAATTGCGCCCGCTCTGGTTTGAAGAAGGAATCTATGTTCCCCCTCTTGCGTAAACACGTAACAGTCGAAAATGGTCGACACTAGAAATCACTTGGTTTGGGAGAAAGCTGTTTACAACAAACAGAATTTTCCAACCGATGTTTCAGAAATTGTATGTCCAAATATGTAGATCCTACTGTTTTACCTATACAGAATCCGGACAGTTGCTAGCTTTCGCAGAATTCATGAAGGTGAATTGGCACATCATTACAACATAAACTTGCAATTTGCAGAAATTTAAAACCTGTCTATTTTTTTCTTTTGACAATAGATCTTGAGTACTTTGCTGTTGTTATTTTCGTTTATTGCACATTGAGGATGGGAAAGGCTGCGATAGAAGTGGCCGCCTTGGTCGTGCTGTTGATCGGCTCCATTCTAACATGTATTGCTGTGTTCCTGCCTTACTGGGCGAAGAACGCACCGCAAGATACGGTTAGAAACGACATAATAATGGTGAGTGGCTATGTGGACAAATTTGGAAGGGACTGAGCGCAGGTGGAGGTGGGTTAATAGTGTTTTATTCTCTTACACTTCCAAACTTCTTTCATGAAGTGGTGTTCCATAGCAGATTTGAATTAGACTGAAATGGATTTTTCGCGCTTTCATTTTCAAGCCCCACCTTTAAAAAAATTCAGCCTTAGCTTATGTCGGTACGCCGCATACTGTGTAGGCGTACATACAAGCAGTATTAGGCTACACTCCTGGTCTCTTGCGTGAAGCACCCATCTGGGCGTGGCCGTCAACTAAACACAATTGAGTTGCCAATGTTTTGATCACGAGTAAAACAGCTGGAAAGCGGTGGTGTTAAGGCTTTAAATTGCCATCTTGTTGTATTATATTCATCTTTACCCGCCAGTATTAAACATTATAAATTCACAGGAACATCAACAAACAACAAAAGTGGGTCTGGGACACCGAAAAACCCGAAGGTTATCTTGTCAAGGTGTCCCTAAAGTCAGAGGTGTGGTAGGGCGGGAACGCGTGGGAACGGCGTTCTCACATCCTTTTTCATGGTTTGTTTCAAACGGAGTTCAAAGCTGTTTTAAAATGGGTAGTTTTTTTGGGTGCCTTCCCACACCTTTTTGCTAGCACTACATCCCTGCCTAAAGTTGTGTAAAGTACTTTGGTAGCTATTACCACTACAACCAGTAGTATGTGGTCATTATTTGTAATCAAATATTCAAAACAAAAGAAAGAAAAAAAAGAGTAATCGATATACCAAACAACAGTAAACTGCAACAGCAAATTCAATCTCATATAGAGTTCATTTACTTGAAGACATAGTACAGACCAAAGACAAAATAATGCAGGCAATATTTAGCCACCGGTAGTGAGAAAAAAAGAATATCAGAAAGAAAACATGAAACACAAATAATGAGTGATTGACAATTATTTAAAATTTTCCCGACTCTCAGCATGTTCTGTATCGTTCTGAAAGAGTTGTATTTCAAAATGAAGGGGAAAACAAAATCGTTAACGATTTAACTAAGTGGGCTACAAGTTAGCGATTGCTCACAAAGAATGTAGGTTTGGATCTGCAGATTGCGTCTCACTTTTCCCATAGCTTGTGTACTATATGTATTAACTCGGTTAGGTTTTATTCTGAAAAAATATTCAGTTGAAACATTGAAAATTATCAGTAGAGACATTCACCGTGCTGTAGCATAATAAGCTGAGTGCAAACACAGACCATATTTTTTGTTTTATTTCAGTATTATGGCCTGTGGATAGAATGTACGTCGTATTCTACGGGCAACAGGGATTGCGACAACCGCAATAATTTATCGCCTCAACTGCAAGGAGGTACGTTTTGTACCGGCGTGCTGGTGAGGATAAGGATTGTTCTTGAATGTGTTTGACGACTGCGCTCTATACCAGTTGCCAGCTGAAAATATTTTTGTGTGTATTCCATGTGAACTTTCGGGTAATTTATCTGTTTCAACCAAACTTTAATTCGTACTAAACAATTAATCAGTAGGTTGTGATTTTTGCCAGGAATAGAAATGGCGAGAAAACAGCGAATGAACGTACCTCTTGAGTTGGCTGTAAGAGAAAAGCTATTTCAGAACATCTCTTCAAAGAAGTTTGGAGAAATGTAATCGTCAATGGTTCACAAGAACAGTAATCCATTCATGGTTCATAAAATAGTTGCTGGATTGAGCATTACATATAACGATAATGTTCTATGCCACCCTATGACTGAGCAACATTCAAAGGTTTTCATTTTCTGAATGTTGGATATTTTTTAAAAAGAGATGAAGTTTTTTTTGTAGATTTTTTTGCGGCTTGGCAACAGTTTATGTTGTAGACAGATTTTCGCATTTCGTTTGACGTAGCGCAAGAACCGATGTTGGTCTTTGTTGATCACTCCTATGAAACACTTATTTTCAAATTTTCAAAACAGCATTAATTTCTTTGAAGTGAACTCGAAAAACAGTTATTTTTGGTCAGCTTTTTGAATAGAAAGCAACAGCGCACTAAGTGGGTCTTAAGTAAGACACAAACTTTCATTTTAATCTACAAGTAGATAGTGCAGGAATACCTAGAAATTCCGGTATGGAAACTCCAAAAAAGGTGGGCATCAGAAGGGTTACTGCAGTTTTTCATAAACGTGAGGCACTCTAACCTGTAGGATTTCAGCGGGCATCCAAGGCAATACAAAACTCCCAGTGAGTGCTCATCATTCAGGGTCGCAACAGGGGGAAGCAGGGGATCCAGGGGTGGAATTGGAAATACACTCCTTTGAGGGGGGAGTCGAAATACACCCCTTTGAAGGGGGAATTGTTTTGACAGGAGTTCCTAAATATCTCTGGGATATTAGATCGCCCTACAGCAATCATCTGTTCTCAGATCAGTTTGAAATCATCGTCTGTAGACGTGATCCCGTGCAGAGCTCCTTGTATTTCCATGCTGACTGCTGACAGGTAAGAAAAGCAGGATTGCCAATATTTAAAGAAAGACGAGGAGGGATAGTGCCAACATTCATTGAAATGCTGAAAAGCTTATTTGTGGGAAAAACTCAGATATGGTCTAAAAGGCAAAATTGGCATTAAAATATGTGACCCGGATAAATTTAAGTGGGTTTCGCAAAGCCCGGAATAGCACAAGCAAAGGAAGTCTCATGTTCTTATCGATTGGTAAATTGCGCATGAAAATCCGTTGGCACACTTACATTGCATTGTATTGGGCAGAAAAGGGGTTTTGTGAAGGTGGGCGAAGGCTTGGCTAGCTTGCTGGTGAGACGCACGGGTCATGTAATGTAGATTCCGATGAAGTGTTGCCGCAGCTGATCATTGACGGCTTGCGTATGTCTTTGGTGGAGGGCGGAAGAAGGCTGTGGAGAACACGAGCTGGTGGCATTTAAGCAATAGTTCAGCTCCACACAAGTAAAATAAAACAGAAGAGAGAAAAGTAGAAATGACTGGCACTCAAACGTTTGCACTGACAGCATTCGAGAGAGCTTTGTGATTTGTGAAAAAACTGTGAGGTTGGGTTTGAACTGGATTAAAAGTACGAGGTAAAGAGTGCGTTTGCTGAATTCCCTAACACATGGTAATCGTCTCTATAACATTGATTCTTTTCTTTATTAAGTATGATTTTGATTGAGTGGAGAGCCGGAGGAAGAGCCCCCCGTACCCCCCTCGGCCGGGGGGACCCGGGCAAAAAGGGGGCCCCCAATCTGACTGAGTACCTTTGTTACGGCATATAGAGACACCAGAACTGAACTCACCAAGAACTGATTTCACACATTTCCACTTTCAATGTTCATATTTATCTAATACGTCAAAAAAATAGCTTCGTTGTCAGCGTTTGTCTTGGTAAGCTGGCTGTTGTGCAAGCAAAGTTTGCTTTATCCACGTTGATTGTTAGCATTTTTAGTAGAGCTTAGTAAAAAATTATTCAGGAAAATTAAGTTGTAGACCAGTTGCGTAGGTGGAGATTTTAGCCAGGGTGGGAAACGTAGCTGAAAGAGGCCCACTGGCCACCGAAGGGGACCTCTCGCCAACATTCAGAAAAAAGTTTAGAAATAAAAGTGTATCCCGATGTGGGTTTCTATATAATAAAACCTGAAATAACCTGAAAACAACAGTCCAAAAACTTTCGAAAAACGCAATAAACAGCAACTTACTGAAAACCGCAAAAGTACTGACTATCGAAATATAAGAAAAATGGGGGTCGATTTTTGCATTTAGCTTATCAGGGGGGGGGTTCGCACCCTTGTACCCCCGTCAGTTACACCACTGTTGTAGACCTGTGTTGTATGCTTTCGCTGTACAAGAACATGCAATAACCGGTATATAATCATATAAAATCGTATTCGTAGCCCGCGCCTCTGTTGTGCAATGTATCTTGCATCAGAGTTGTCCAATGAAAACTCGAAAATCTATGCCAATGAAAAATCCAGTTATTTGACCAATAACACTGTGCGCACTGCCAGTGATGGACCTCGGCTCAATTATGGGCCATTCAGTACTTTTTATTGGGCGGCACAACACTTGTGAGCCGTGTTTGCTGTGCCGGTTGCGTGGAATCAAACATAGGCTACTGTAACAACTATATAGAACAGGGGTGGGCAGATAGCGGCCCGCGTGCCAAATGTGGCCAGTCATAGCGTTTTCAGTGGCCCGCGGAAGCATTCACAAAAAATCTTCATATCTAAAATATCCTTCAACTCAGCACAGCAAACGTTAGTGCTGAGGTTAACCGGAACCGAGATTTGTTTCTATTTCCAGAAGTTTTGGCCCTCCGCTGATCGCGGTCTTCTGAAAGTGGCCCCAGAAAAACATTAATTGCCCGCCCCTGATATAGAACATTGGTTGCTTGATGTTAGCACGGCATTGATGTTGTCGTTATCGGACAGGGGTGGCCAACCACTCATAGACCAGGAACCACATTTCTTACTGTGACACCGCAAAAGTCACATCATACATACGGGCACACATGAATATCACCCCATCTCTTCCTCACTGAAACACATACCTTTGCTCAACCGCATTTATTGTAAATACCACACACCAACATGACAATGACGGAACTTTACAAGTCATTTATGTTATACATGTTATTTAGTGGGACTTCTGTAATTGTCTAAGACCCACATGAAACCGGGCAAAGAGCCGCGGGCTGGCCAACCCTGTTATAGGGTTTATTACATTAACATAGCATTATTGCTAAGTTACAGATAACTCAATACAACATAAGTTTGAAATTGGACCTTCAAAAAAGCAGGGAATTTTAATTACGACTGAAAGGGCATGGGCATCCGCAAGGGGGCAAACGATCATTCGCCCTCCACTTTTAGAAATTGGGACTAAGAACCAAAAACTTCTAGCAAACCTCAAGTCAGGAGCTTCATTCCGATTAAAAATTGATTTCATTCTTGCATTGACAGTTTATTTGCCGGTATGACACCCACAGTGCACAAGAACCAGGTTCACTGTCCTGGTGTTGCGCAGTTATGCGTTTGCAGTTCACTCATGTCCGCTGCTTTGCCTGTCTGCAGAGGCAAGTTGCCAAACGTGCGTGCAGATTGTTCCAGAACCGTCGCAAGAAAGTTTGCAATAGGGGGGCTTTGCGTTTTTGCGGGGGGCTTTGGGTTTGTGCGGGAGGACTTGACACTCAAATTGACAAAATCTCGACTGATTTATAGTGTTTCATGCTTCAATTTGAGGGGGCTTAAAGCTTTGCTTGGAGAGCTAACTCCCCAAAAGCCCCTCCGTGGCGACGGGACTGGATTGTTCTACTGCTGGTCTTTATTGCGTGACAATAACATGGCAACGAATCTTCACGTCTTCACTTCACGTTACGGTAGTAGGGTGTGTTGATCGCAGGTAATGCAGGGGCATAGCCTCATGCAAGGGTTGAATGCAAGTAATGCAAGGAGACAGTGAGTTAGGATAGCTGATAGTCACGTAATTTTATAGCCTACTATGAAAAAAGAACCATGATAAGTTTGAAAAATCCATTGTTGGTGTGAGACTGAACGCTTGCCCGGTTTGAAAGTTAGTAAAGACGAGCAAGGATTTATTGAGAGGGTGGTTGATTGCTTTGGACGAGATCTTAGACGTTTACAGCTTTTGTTTCTAAGTGATGCTGGCAACTCTTGCTAAAATAAAGACAAAATTGTGGTTTTGTTAAAGACCATGGCAATTTGCTTCTTTGTAAAAAAGTACCCTACTTGAGAAATCTGCGGATGGTCTGTTTTGTAACTTATCGCAATATACCTGGCTACTCCTGCCAACGAAGTGCATTTGTGACTATTACGGTAAAATACAATTTATTTTTGTGTAGAAAGGGTAAAGCGCTTTGTGAATATCCGGATGCATTGCATCGTCAGCAACCTGAAAAGGATAAGCAAAATATCGACGTTGCCGCCCCTGGAAAAATTTCTGCGGACGCCCATGGAAAGGGGGTCTGGGTCCATTCTGACGAAAGTTCACCGATCACCGCTGTACGCAATACTGCTGAACGGAGTTTCAGCAAGTTGAGGCTAAATCAAAATGTTTCACAGATCAACTATAACTGATGAAAGGCTATCAAATCTGCCAATGATATCTATTGAAAATTTAAACTGCTAAAATATTAGATATGACTGAGTTGACAAATCATTTGCATTTGTGAAAACTTGGAAAAAGTCATTTTCCTAGCTTGAAATATAGCAAATGCTTAAGTCTGTCTCCTGTATATATTTTGTTGCTGCTGTAGAAACATGCTTTTATGAATATATGTTAAAACAGTTTTGGTTTTTGTTTATATAAATATGCGTTAAATGCAATATATTGTATATTGGGGGCCCCGATGTCCAGGCTCGGGGGGAGCCCCTAACCACCTCGCGCCGGCCCTGATTGAGTGACACCAATCAGTTTGTAAATCCAATACTTGCTGTTCTTGCAATTTAACTGCAGAAGTATGGGAAAAAGACATACGTTTCGCCTGTCGCTTGCCACATGTTGAATAATCTTTTAATTTAGTGGTAAACATTTTCTGGTGTCGAGTGAATCAACGTTGTGCTGTTCCAATTCACATTAATTTACCAGACCTTGTCTGGAGGTTGCGAGTTGCATTAATGTAACGATTTAAACAATATCATTTTTCAGCGAGAAGCCACTACAATGGACTTTCGCCGCTTTTGTCTTGCTTCATCATCCACCAGACTCCCTGACTAAGCGCACCCTCATGCTCGCTTTAGCCACAAAGACTAATAGTTTATGTAGATTGCTTGTATTTTGTGCAAAAAGTGCATTTTTTTCGTTTTCAGCAAGAGCTTTCGGATGCACCGCGGTTGCGTCGTGTTTGCTGTCTCTTGGTTGCTTGATTTTTGGAATGAAGTACTCTCGTTGTAATTCAACCCGCTTTACACAGGTGAGTGAGCAAGATATTGCACCTTATTTTGTTGAGCAGTTTTTTTAAACGTCTCCGATATGTCTTTGACTTCATCTGCTTTCCCTTTTGTTTTTTTCAATTAGGTTGTCTTTTGTATTTGGGACATAAAAAAGATGTATTTACCGGATGATGGTTGGTTAAAATAACGCTCATGTAGTATTGATATAAAAAAATTCCTAGCACTTCGCTTTCCTAATCAGAAGATAATAGTTAAATTTCGTGCAACTAATCACAAGTTTTGTTGTGGTAAAAACTGGCGGTTAGGTTGTGTAAAGCTCTACCTAACTTGTGGCAAATCTTCACAGTGATGTTGCCCTATTGCATGGCCCCTACTGCTTGCATACTTCAAACATCCAGCACGGTACGTGACTAGTTACAGTAAAATCATCAGTTAATTTAACGTCGGCATTGTTGGACTTCCGCGGATGGAGAGGGCAAACTGGAAAACAGAGAGCCGCATTCACACATCCAATCTAAACCGTTGCATAGACAGAAAAGATGAGACGTAAATCTCAGTATATCGTGTCCAAACGACTCTCAAATTTTCGACGAACGTGCAGCAGAACGACAGTCTTATTAGAACTTTCGATAAGTAAATTAAGCCAAATTTCAAAAAAATTTCAAAAACTTGGAAAACGTCATCCATAACTGTGATTTTGTGTACTAAGGCGCTAAATATAAAATGTTGGGGCAAGAAGTCTAAATATGGGACGATATAACCACTCCACAACTGGCGATTACACTGAACTTCGGCCAAATCGCTTTCAATAAAATAAAATTGCTCCGATTTCAGTCATTTACCAAACCATCGAACCTTCAGATTTGTCAAAATTGTGCCATATTCTTCGGGTTTGCTAGATTACTTAATTAGTTACTTTGCAGAGAACGGCATGCCGCGTTGCTGGAGGTTTCGCTCTTGTAGCTGGTGTTAGCATCATCATTGCAGCATCATGGTATGCCAACAAGGTGTATCAAGACTACCACGGTCTTACTACCGCCCTGCTGTCAAGAACTAGCAGTGTTCAAAGGTAAGCCAGTATAAAAAGTGTTTCATGTACGTATTTTTCTCGGGCCCTGGAATGCCATTGTGGGTCTAGCTGACCCAATCAAATGCCGTGGCGGTGGGGTAAGCACGCGTTGGAGCGCTTTCCACGCTTCAGTTGCTTCATTTTTTGTGTGACTTGTTGATAGGTGCGCATGCGGTCGTTCTCGCTCTTTTCGATTTGGCAGTGTAGGACAAATACGTAGTGATTTGGGGTCACGCTCACCCGACGTTATGGTAAGGGTGAGTGACCTTACGCTGTATTGACCGTAATACTGTATGAGGTGTAGTGACAGTGATAAGTCACTCAGCGCATTCTTCTCCGGTCTTTTTAGTAGTACACAAGAGAAGTTCTTCACGCCCCAAATTTTTTTATGAGGAATTCAGTTCAAACATATATGAAATCTTCATTATTGGGCCTACTTACCTTTTCATCAAAAACGTATGATATTACAGTACAAAGTAACTTTGTTAGTGCTCAAACTGCTAAATGAGAGCTATATGTTCAGTGCAGTTTTTGTGATAAACTGTAGTTGAAAGAAAATATATATTTGTTTTTTTAAAACCGGGTCATGCACACCCTACGTTATGGTTAACGTGACAAAAAATGATCGATAGCATTCCAGGATGGAATCAAAACCACTAAAATCGGAACTAAATGTAAGAACGCAAAAAGACCATTGCGTTACTACTGAGCAAAGGCAAAAAACAACAATAGACTGTACCTTGAATAGAGACCATTACAAATACAATCATAAAGCAATGCTAATCAAATCATTGACTAAAGCCATTTCATGTGTTTTGATTGCTGTCACGCGATGCCTACACTGAATGAATACAGGTTAAGATCAACGATACCAGGTTGGAAACAGAAAATAATCTTGAAATTTTGCAATGTTTCGATTAGGAAACCTTCAAAATTCAGCGATAGATGTGCAAAAAATGAGACATTTGCCCCAAAACTTGAAGATGCTTAGAAATTTGAAATTTGGTGGTGCGGTTTGCTTCCCTTGGCTACAGCCTTGATACGACCCTGGTGTCAGCTTTACTGATACGCTATTCACTATTTGCCAATTGTGTCCATGCTACTGTTGAGTCATTCAGTGAATCACAAAATTCACGTCTTTCGAAAACACCATTCATGACGTCAGGTCTACGACTTTGTTGACCAAAACACTGACAAATTGAAATTCAACGACTTAACCCAATACGTCAGCTAGCTGTTACTTTAGTAGATTGTAGTCTCATAAGCACAGCTCAATCATTTATTTTAACCTTGAGATTTTACGTTTTGTTCTGTAGTGATGACTGCGTTGACAGCTTATTCTTTGCTGTAGGAAAATCTTCGGTGAGAGCTTGTTCATTGGTTGGTTGGGTGGAGTGGTGCTGATGGTTGCTGGCGTCATCGCTCTGCTAACGACCATCTCACGAGACAACTATGTTAGCTCATGCGGGTACAGCGCAAATCCCCCGATGTATGGAATCTTGAACAATGCCGTTACTTTCACTGACGAACATGTTTGCACTTAAGTACAGAAAAAGTACAGGATTTGGCAGTGAAGAATTCCGCACGAATAAGTTAAAACTGAACGCCATTTTTATTTTCTGGCATGAAATTCGCATGAATTTCGACCTTGTTTTCTCTATACTTGCCTTCGTGTTATGCGCTCTGGATTAACCTGTGAATATTATATTTTGTTTTCTCCGACTCGCGTTCTATATTATACTTCTGTTGAGATTCCAGTAAAACATTCACGTTATATTACCTCGACAGTGAACCACTTTCCATTTTTAGATGTTGTTTTATTTTTCCTAGTGGTACTAATGCGCGAAGGTTTGATTGGTCGTTATGTTGCTCTGCAGTGGCGCATTTTGTCGCACATTATTGTTTTGTTTCACCGACCACGTGTATTTACGCCAAGCTTTCAGATCTTTTCAAAAATTTGTTTTTGCATTTAGCGAGTGAAAGAACTAAATTGACGATTAGGAATTACCAGGTTATTTAGACATGAAACATTTGGATCTTCGGCAGATTTGCATAAGAGAAAACCAGTCAATTGCTGAGATTTGCCGATGGTTGTGGAACAGCGCTGTTTAAATAACTTGAAGTCTTAAACACTTAAACATTACACACGCATTTCATCTGTGGAGCTATTGCATATGAAAACATTTTGGCGTGTTTCTCATTTTATACGCAAAGAACGAAAAACAGTGAATTGGTTTCTTTACTAGCAGTGGAGAATGCTGAAATTAGTCAGTCAACCAAGAAACATACCATTTCGGTTTTCTGGTTTGCGTTTAAGAAATGTTCCTTACCGTATCGACCCAGCTCCTAACCTTGCCACAATTTAGCACAAGTAATAAGCAGTGCTGATGGAATAGATAAAATATTTTGGAAGTGAAATTTTAATAAAAATAGAAGAGGTCATTTTTTCTTTGAAAGCACACTCTCAGTAGACAAAACAGCGTTTTTTGCAGATTTGTGGTGTATCATAAAAGTTTTTATCCTACGTTGACGTATGCTTCTGTCGACCCTGTGGTTAGAAAATGTTTTAAAGTTACTTCATTTGTCCAGGGCAAAATCATCTCCAGTTTCAGAGGTAAATTGAGATGGTAATAGTGGCGCAACAATAGGGCAACAAACTGCCATTTTCACTTCCATTTCTTTCGGTGTTCTGGGTTTCGCCGCGATGTTCATAGGTTTGAATGCGACGAACTGTGGAACAGACGATAAAGGAACGAAGGTAAAGGTTCCAGCGTCACTGCACTTGCCTTTTTTTGGTAGTGTTTTTCTCCGATTGTCAAACGAATCTCTTGCAGCCAAAGCTTGTAGTTATTTATCTTGTTGCTTGTACAGAGACGTATCCGATTGGTCGCGTCGCCGGAATTCTTACATGTCTTGGCGGAGTGCTGCTAGCGGCTGCTGTGTCTTGGTACGCCAACAACGTTCAAATCCAGCACGAGATTGACACACGATCAAAGCTGATGCATAGATACATCTTCGGGGCAGTTTTGTTCGTTGGATGGATCGATAGTTCTTTACTTGTGCTGACTGGTTTGTTTGGTATCTGCGCTGGTTGTGGTGGCGGCGACACGTACGAAGATGGTCATAGGAGCTATTGTACAGACCACCGAAACCAGCTGGCGGTGGTGGTCAAGCGTACATGTAAAAAAAACATGACTGGAATCCTTTCAATCGTTTTTATTGAGGGAGGAGCAAATATGCCTTCACGTGGCCCTCCCCGTTGCGGAATTTCTTGAAATGCTTACCAAATCTGTCATCACGACAGCAACCACTGCTACTCGCGCTGGTTGTGTTCAGCGTGGGATGGGGCACATCACGCCCTTCTCACGGCTCGGCAGTAGAAATGCTGCCGAAGACGACCCACGACCCAACATACTCCAGCTGAACACCGAGGGGCTCACTGAAAACAAGATCTCCGTCATTGAGTAGCTAGCCTATAAGGACAAGGCTTTCATCGTCGTCCTACAGGAGACCCACTGCATAACTGCAGATAAGATAGTGATTCCCAGCTTCTCACTAGCTGGGTCAATCCTGAGCAGGAATCACGGCCTTGCCACATTGTCCACGAGCGGTTGGAATGGTCACTGGTCGATCAGTCTCCAGAACAATCAGAGACTGAGTGGTTGTGTGAAGACGTCGCAGGATACAAGATCATTAACGTCTACAAATCTCAACGCTCGCAACTCACCCCAACGGCCATCCCGACGTTACCACACCCCAGTCTGTATGTTGGCGA
>Ga0210059_1006557_pt1 | contig 18641 bp, 8 predicted proteins | sample Ectturendosymbi2_FD_188042 | JGI IMG/M metagenome (GOLD analysis project Ga0210059, IMG submission 188042) | Ecteinascidia turbinata endosymbiont from Florida, USA - Sample 2 (SPAdes) (version 2) | ecosystem: Host-associated > Tunicates > Ascidians > Unclassified | place: Key West, Florida... | reverse complement strand
AAAAAACAGGTAGCGGTCACACATCGCAAGCAGCAGAAGGTCAGCGATCGACCTGAAGCACGTGATCGAATAATTTTGGTCTTAACAGGGACCGCGAGGGAATTTCTCCTGGGCAAAAACAGTTGGCAGCAGGCCGAGCAGCATGGCAAGACGAGCACACGGCTTCAGGACACGGATCGCCAACTTTGGGCTTATCTCGGCGGGATGCAACAAGCGAATCCGGCGCTCGCGGTCGCGACGGCGTTTGCAAGCAAGCACTTGACGACAAGGCGCAGGTCACGGTCGGCGACCCACCTTCGTTGACGTGAGGCTGGAAAACGGTCCTGAACATGTCGCGAAACGAGCCGCTCAGGTCGCGCAGGTCCGGCACGCTGTCGACGCAAGCGCCGTCGCTGAAGCTGTGATCTGGCGTCTGTGTGAAGGAAACGAGATTGCAGAGAAGCGGACACAGACGACGCGTTCCGTGAGTGCTTGAGCTGATCCGCAGCGTCATTTCAATGGCGATTTAAACGACTGTCAAGTAATCTAACCCACGCTCCCCAAACGGTAGCAGTGGCATCCTCCCAGGCAAGCAAAGAAGCAACGAAATGTTGCGCCATCGCTTTGCACGGAGAACAATCAACGATATTTAACGCCAGGTTTGAGGCAAAAGCAGCGAGGACGGAAATTCACGGTGACGTGCAAATCAAAGACACAAGGGCTCAAGCGCGTTCCAAACGGAATGAATCGAAAATCTTTCAGTGACAATTCCCCACAAGCACTATAAAGTTACGAAAGCGGAGCGTGACAAGCCTCATAAGCGCGACATCGTAACCAAACAGTTTGAAACCGCTTTATCGTCACAGGAACAAAATAAAATACGAAAACGCGAACAACCACGAAGCTCGCAATTTTCTTTGCTGACTGACGTGCACAGGGTTCCCACGCATTTTCAAAAACCATTTTCCATGCTTTTTCAATACCTTTTCAATACTAAATGAAAAAACTGTAATACCCTCACTTATCTTCATTTTTCCAAAATTTTATTCATGGTGCACACAACGCAAAAAGCATCTGCAAAACTCACCAGCGGTAGAGAAAGAAATTTGAATAAACAAACGGACGAATTTGGAATTTCCATACTTTTTCAACACTTTATGTACATTTTGGCCAAATTCAATACTTTTTCAAGGTCTTGAAAACTGATTTCACCATTCAATACTTTTTCAATACCTCGTGGGAACCCTGCGTACAGTGCAAAAGAAGCGTGGATGTCAAGCTACGGGTAAAGAAAGTTTTCAGATGACTGCAGCAAAGTCTGTGCAGCGCAAGCGCGTTCTTAAAGGTCGGCACGTTCAGCTCATTCCCGCCAACGTAAAGAAAGCGTTGATTTGCGGCTGAAAATGCGCGCCAGGTCTATTTAAAGCGGCTATCTACCCGAACGCAGCCTACCTGGGACACGTCGGAGCGATTAAGGGGAGTCGAGGCGTGGCGAGGGACGACGCACATCGCCGGGCTGTTGGTTTGCTGCGGGGACGCCTGCAATGCGACGCGCGGGTGGTCAGGGAAAACGCTTGTTGGCGATGACGGCGTTACACGCGCGCGAACATGTTTCGCGCGCTGGACACCGTCGCCGCGACCAGGACATGGGCAGCAGTTTGAGCCTTCGCTGCCCACGCAGCGCTGCAGGAACTTACAGGACGCGAGCGTGTCGCGGCAATGACCTTTACAAGCGAGTTCTCGCCGCCGAGCATAGGTCGCTAAAGTAAACAGTGCGTCCCAACAAAAGACACAAACGCCTGAAGCGCGCCGGTACGCGCGCAAGTGTTAAAACGATCAAATCTACGTTAACTGAAATTTCATTACAATAGCGGCAGGCAGCTCAGGGAAACGGCAAACGGACGGCGCGTCGATGCAAGGGGAGTGTGCATCAAACCGCCGCGAACACTTTACACGACAACCTTTCACACAAGGGCAAAATAATAAACGAAGATAACACTCACCACGTAGTGATAGTCCTCTCTGTACGGGCTTGGCTGATGGATGTTCTCCGTGGAACCGTGGTAGCTCGCACTTTCGGAGTATTGAAGCTGAAAAAATTGATGCGCTCTGTGAAACTTGGCCAGCGAAAATAACGAAGACTACAGGTACGAACTTACTCGTTGTCAAGCCGAGAAAATCAACACACGTTTTTCTACGGCAACAGCCTTGTTAAATCTTTGACACTGAGAGATTCTACGTATTGCAGCTCGCTTTAGCTACGCGTTCTAAATGAATTCTACATGTTACCAAAAAAGCATACTTGTAACTTCATCGCGGTACGTAACATCTACGTATCGGTAACGAAGTTTCGGGAGTTTTCGTGAATTCTAATGACTGACATATAACAAACGCCAGCTTTTGACAAAAACAAACAACCAGTTCGCTCCAACACTTCATCTCATACACAAGCAGTCTTTCACACTTTCGCAAGTTGAAAAGCTTGCAACAGCTGCATTCCGTAGGTTACTGAAAAGGCATGAAACGAAAAGAATGATGCAAACGGCATATTGGAAAAATTTTGTGCTTGAAAATACACGCTCACCACGTGCGATTAAAATCACCTCGGTTGGCAACAACAAACTGAGGAATCGGTGCTTTGCCAAGCATCCTAACTAAAATAACACTGGAAAAAATGAGAACGCTTCTGCAGGAATCGAATTTAACGCATCGTTGTGAAGATTGAAAGTTGCGCAAAAAGAGTACGACAGTGAACCTCGGGCGACCCTGAACGAGTGCATGTGATCAGAGTCTTTCGTCACCAAGCACTTTGCGCTGAAAAGCGAAGTGTGAAACACCTCGCTGTGCAGCACAACACGTGTTCTGTCTTCATGGAAAACATTCCACGGAAATGCTGGCGACACAATCGCCTCTTCACGTGGAAAGCGGCTTCAAGTCAACAGGAGTGCTTTCAGCCACATCTGGTTTGTTTGCTTAAGCTGATTAACGGCAGCGCCCAAGCATTACCTAACTACTGCGTGCTCCCAAAGCGGGCAGTCCACCACCTGGCAAAATACTTTTCGCCTGATTTGGCGCTGGCCTGGGCAAATGCAGTGGGCAGCAGGTGGAAAAGTAACAGCACGAATGCACTAATGTAAAAGACAAGCCGAATGTTGTTAGCTATATGAAGGAAAGGTGCAGGCTTGGTGCTTTTGCCGACCAAAAAATCTGGTTTTCTTTCGCTCTGCACTCACATTTTTTCTGCAGGCAAACCATTAAAACGCGGCTATGGCGCCTCACGTGCCATGGGCTTGTTTTAGACGCTTTGTTCCAATGTTTCACTCCAATGCAGAGCTCAAAAACAGCGACCCGAGGTAAAAAAACGTAGCCTGGATGTCATAACGAAGGAAGGGCATTTCAGATGGTATCTAAGACCACAGCATGAGTAACTCGGGCACGCAAAAACGAAATCAACGGTAAGGGCCGCCGGCAGTCATGACTTGTCTTTTTGAGACCGGGGTGTGCAGCTACAACCGCAGAACAGTGTTGTGCAGAGCGGCAAACAATTCAACAAAATGCCGTCTTAGATCTTTCAGCCCGACCCAGGTGCCGTCAAATGGAGTGAAACTGCGTTTTCGCGTCTGAACTGGTTGAAAACAATCATGCTTTTCCCCCATCCCGACGGCCAAAACCTTATTTGTCAACTTGTAACAGGCACATCTGGGTTCTTGGGACGCAGTGAAAGTGGCCTTTGTTTTTGTGTAAAGCTAGCAGCGACTGACACTGAAGTGGGAATATGACCAGAACGATGGAGAAACAGTTACATAACAAGAATCGGAAGACCCTCATTTCATTCAAGAGAATGCAAGCATTCATACCTGTCATTCAGACGACGAACAGAAGAGCGCGAGTTTAAATTTGAAATTCTTTTATATGAGAACTTCAAAGAAGACGCAAGTGTAGCAAGCATTCTTGAAGAGAATACGGAACAATCCATTGTTGTCGATTTCGAAAAGCTTTTCTCACTACCTAGCAATAGAGGTCCGCTTACGCGGTTGTTCGCTGTTGTTCTGCGAACAATGATCCTCGCAGAAAAAAGGCTACCTGGCGGAATCGACACGTACGAACAAAAGACGCACATGCCATACAATTACGCAGGACGAACCCAGGGCAGTGGCATTCATTAAACGAAGCACATATCACTCCGTGCATCTAAAAAAAGTGTTTAGCCCATGATGACGACTGACATTAAGTTGCGACAAATTTAAGCCACATCAATCAGACCCAAATAATGTTACCGAAGAAAATAGTCTGGATTCCAAGTACTTCAAGCAAACAGCTTGTTACCGTTGAGAAGCAAATAATGTCACCGCTGGCAATGGTCTGGATTCCAATTGCTTCACGTTGTTTGCTTCTCATCGGATAAGAACTGTTGCAGAACGCAAACCGCAAGAGTGCTTCACAAGATCAACCAAACACGTGCTGACCCACTCACACAGAGCGACAATTTCGTTTAACTCTGTAACCTCGAAATGCGGTCCGACACCTCGCTGTTCCATGAGCGATCAAGTCAAAAAACGACACTTGTGTAATTACCAGGGACCAAATTACACGTTAGGGCGCCCACAGAAGCAAAATGCGAGCAAGACGTAACTGACGGCAAAATACTCAGCAAGGTTAAGTAAACCAGAGTGGAATTTGAAGTTGCGCAAAAACAATGGCTCGAGAACGTTATCGGGCTCACTTGACAAGTCCTACAAAAAACAAAAATTGGCAACAGTGTGACTGTCTACGCTTAGTTTCACTGCCTTGATAATAATTGGCAGTTGCATAGCGCGCGCAGTTGAGCAGTTCCAGTAGTAAAACGCTACAAATTCAGCCAAAAACATACAGCAGCCAAGCAGCCGTGTCATTAATCTTATCAGCTTGTCCTATAATCCCTGGGCCGGCGTTATGAAATTGACGCGTAAGTAAATCCATAAATGTAACCATAGGGCCATAGGGAGTGACGGGAACGAGCACCAAGTCGCACAGGCTACATTACCACGGAACGAAGGAAAAGATACAAACGATTCTATTTGAATAAGAGCTTATGATGTCTACTCAGTAGACGAAATATATACTCGGTAAACATCATACTGTCTGATTCATTGTTGTCGACGGAGTTCTTCTCGATAGATACTGACAATGCAAACGCTGTTTCTTTTTATGAAAGTGCGCTCTCTAAAACGATGTGGCAAAGCGCCGATCTTCACATTTAGTTCATTTTTACCAGTCACCCAGCACATTTTCTAGATCTGCAAGTTTTAAGAAGGTCGCATAGTAATGAGCATGAGCTTACTACTTTTAACGCGTGGTGCCATGGCGAAGAAACGTCACCGTCATTTAAAAATCAAGCTAAGCAGCAGTCACAGTTTGATGGTGGTAACCTCCTCACTGTGGTTCGATGAGTTGATAAGTCTCACTTTTAAGTAGGAAGCTGAGCGACAAGAAAACGTTTGCGATGCATTTGTATAGGGCGCAATTTTGCAAGTTAGCCTGGAAATTCAGCCAAAATCGTTAATTTTCACAGTGTACCGTTTTAACTTCCTGTCGTAATTTGGCCGCGGCCAATAAATGACCGGCGTTTTCACACTAATGTCAGGCGAGTGGACAGGATGTGCCCGTGCTCAATGCACTGAAACGAGTCACCCTTTAAGCAATTCCAGTATGTAAGGTAAGTAATGCGTGGTGATTAACCAACACACCTCTTCAATGCGACATTTCTTGCCCAGTACCATAACAGCAGGATCTGCATCGGTGACAGCAGCGCACCGCGATACTTTTTGTACGTGCCGGTACATTTCGGGAAAGCACTAAGCTGTTCATTTCGAATATGACGAATACATAAAACACTACTTCTTGCAAAGACCAGCGGCGATTGACACTTTATCGATCGACCCAAAGCACGGCTTTCAGAAGTTCACGCGATGGAGAAAACTTGCAGTTCGCTTGTAGTCAGTGGTGAAAGTGCGGCAGTGGAGAGCACAGAATAGCCATGTCCCACCTGTGGCCCGCATGCGGCCTAGTCGAAGGCTTTCGCTGCAGTGTTGCAGTGTTAAGTACAAACTGTGCTTATTTAGGTAATCTTAAATTTGACAGTTTTGATTCAGTGGTCGTCAGTGCCGCTTTATCACGTCTGCACTGCGTAGTGGGAGATTTCCACGTGTCTTCTGACACTTTGGTGCAAAAACAGTCGTTACTATTGCAGTCAGGATTCGAACCCTTTCAGCACAGTAGCTTAAACTAAATTTAAGTTTGCTAAAGTCGAAATACGTCATTCACCATTCAATGTGCGGCCTATTATGAAGAAAGTGACAACTTGGTAAAGATTTTCGGTTGGACACCGCTGGCATAGAACGAACGTAGTTGAGTTTACAAGTCAATTTGCTGGATGCGAAGCAGTTGAAATCTGGAAATATGCACAGCACGCAATACTTCACAACACAACAGCAGCTAGTGCTAGGCACTTTCCACCAGTTCCAGCGAAAGAACAGCTCGGTCACTGCTAATATTTTGGAATCAAACAAGAACATTCCGACGAAACGATACATCACCGCGACGTCAGCAAAGCCGCGATATGTTGGAACAGTCGAGGGAGCCTGCAATGCCAACTAAATCAAGGACAGGGCTCTCACAAATGCAACTCCAAAAATCCCACGAACAGTACCAAAAAATCCCTGATTTCACATTAAAAAATCCCTAAATCTGTGGTGGTGAAGCATAAAATCAGAGTGCTATGGTAAGTGTTAAAAGTTAAAAACAGAACCAAACATGATTTGCACACTAAACTGAAATGATTCATTCAAACATTTTCAAACTTTTCCGAAAATCCATGAAAAATTCCCTGAAAAGGGCCAAAAGTTCCAATCTATGGTAAAAATCCCTAAAAGTGAGAGCACTGATTATGAGCGAAACACTTCAAAAAAAGAACAATCATGAAATGATAATAAGATGGCGACAGCGTAAGCGCCACGCAATTCACTACTGGACAACGCCGAACGGTACTTCGTAATCGGTTCACACTCTAGGTGCGGTTTGATGGACGAGATGTATGATTGCAACACCTATATCTGCAATATCTTTTCGATTCACACACAAAAGACACTGCTAAGGTAGGAACTGCCAAAAAATGAATTAATCTCTGCCTAGTAAATGTCAGCAAGCAGCCAGCAAACACTCTAAACAATTTAAATTTCACAAAAATGACAAATGAAGCTATCTTCCCTAGCCAGAAAACCAGGTCAAAATCAGGGCTGCGGAGCCGGAGCTGGGCATTTTGCCTGGAGCCGAAGCTCAGTTTAAAATTTAGGACTGGAGCTTTGAGAGGTGGCTCCGGCTCCGGGTCCCTTCATAGATATTATAACGGTTTTGCCAAATTGACTGAAAAGTAGACTTGCTTTACCTAAAATAGTGCTGTTCATAGCACAACTAAGCGCGATTGTTGCGAGTTATGACACCGCAGACTGCAACAACGGATCGGCAAATCTTTGGTATTTCCTTGGTTTAATCGCCGTCAAGGCCTTGGCATCGTAGCTGGACAGGCGAGTTATTACTTGCAGAAGTAAGAAAGATGTTAACTACCACAACATCTTTTTTTCTAGTCAGAATGATCAAACCAGGTCTGTGGTATTGTAGCGATCTGAAAAGAACTAGATTATATTTAGTCGGTATGTAATAACCATAGCTTTTGCAGCTGTGTAATCATGCTGTTAGCAGCGAAGATTATTTAGATATACAGGGGTTCGCAAATTTCGGTTGCGAGACCTTCCACTCTGGGTCACGAAATAATTTAAATTTACATTTTAAATTTGCCATTTTCATTAGACAGAATAAATGCAAACATTTGCTGTTTCATGAGCTAAGTTTCATAAAATTTTATGCAAGAAAATTGCTACTGTCAACAATAGTCCTAAAATGTATATTCAGTTATAGAGTACTATCCACAAAGTGCTCACAAAATGTTTGGGTCGCGAGAATTTAGAACTATCTTTTAGGTCGCGCCAAAAAGTATTTGTGGACCCCTGAGATATGATACCATTACAGACCTAAGCGTGAAATGCACGGCACGCAATTGTGAAGTAGGTTATGAGAAACCACTAGGTTTCTGCAGTAGCAAGCGTACTAGATTACTGGCAAAGGTTGTAAGGAACCATTACGGTTACTAGCAGCAGCATAACACGAAAGATACAACCAACCGGTAGCGAACTAGCATTACTTTGCACGACAGTCCATTTTCAAGACGGTATAAAAATGCAATGTAAACAAACGTGGAATTTTCTTGAAGTTTTCATTTGTGGAAACAAATTTTGTTTTCAGCACGGTAACCAGCCTTATTTTCTCCTAAGCTTTGCTGGTTAATTTGTGCTTTACTTCGCGATTCATCACTGCTTATTATGAGCGCAAAAGATGAAAAATCAGAAGTTTTCAGCTATTTTCAAACAGCCAATTGAACGTCCTACTACAACCCATACTATTTCTTTGAACAGAGGGCTTTTAAACACATCATGGCATTTGTGTTAACGCACGTTAGAAAAAAAACATGAGAGAGGTAATCAACCATGTGTTTTGTGCTTTTTGCACGGTTTGCCCGGGGAGGGCTGTTAGCTGGAATCGTCGAGACTGGAACCGACAAAGTATGCAACGAATGCAAAACACTGGGTCGATTGGGACTGGATTGTGTCTAAATGCTCCGACACAAATGTAGTTTTCCAAACAGCCGTTTTCTTGATTCCGGTCGTAAAAAACAAAGAAAGGTCACCAGGCACAGCAAAACCAGAGACACTGCCTTTCCAGAATTTGTTTATATCACCATTATCTTGAGGTACGTTTCTGCTAGTACTGTCCTCTGAATTGTCTGAACCTGTGATTGCCTTTTTGGCTGATTTTCTCGTGGTAAGAGCGCTGATTGTAAAAAACTACCAGATTAACCTACTCAAATAAGTTTGGTATATTCTTTCAGTTTTGTATAGCCTACTTGATATATTTCTTCGTTTTCCATTTAACTTTGAGGCACACCAAGATAGTTGAAAATATTAATGTGTAAAAACGAACAGAAGCCAGAGCCATGCTATGAAAAAAGAGAACTCCGGAGACGGAGCTACACTCATGAAAACTAACAGCTTCGGAGCTGGGCCCATGTTCATGAAAAGAAGAGGTCCGGAGCCGGAGCTGTGTCACTTTTACGACTCCGCAGCTCTGGTCAAAATCTGTGCCATCTATGGGTTTTAAAATAGTCTCCTTGTACGTTTTTGCATGTCTCAAGCTCCGAGCCATGCAAAGCGTCAGAAGTATTTTGAAATTGGTTTCATTTTATGCGCCGGAAATTTACTGTTGTGTAGAAAGTACATCATGCAATATCCGAAAAAACCAACCCGGTCATCCAAATGCCACGACTTCCTCTTCTTTCCCCGTGGTAGGTCGTCCTGGGGTGGGCTTGTATCTATCGCCCAGTAAGACCCCTAAAACAAGCAAGAAAAATGCGTTTATTATCATCTGAAAAAAAGACAAACTTGCAACGAATTAACAATGATCACAGTAGAAAATGTTTTTGCAATCTGTCTGAAATGATACAAGTAAATTATCTTGATAAAGGAAAGCACGAAACGAGTTGACCTGAGCTTCCACAAAATGGAACCAACAAAGAGATATATCCAAAGCACACCCAGCTAACTATCACTGAAATCGCTTGCAACCCAAACTGCAAAACCGATAGTTTATCAAACAGTTTCAGTGAGCACTTGCCAATGTATACATAAATTACAAACAGCATGTGTTACCGACAGACCAGTTTTGCAATTCGAACTTGAACTGGATCACAAGTACATGTTTGTCACAAAGTGTCACATCCTCTGATACGTGTGACTGGTTAACAAGTTTGAACACTAACAGCATTGTCAAAGCCAGTAAATACATTCATGTAAGTCAGGTGGTTTCAATACATAAATCCTTTAGAAATTCGTTCTTTGTTCAAAGAACATAGAGCATCATGACATGCTGGTATATACACAACACCTCAATCCAGTAGTCAAAGTTACCTTTCCTGGGTCATCCTTTGGCCGTGGAACTTTCATAAAGCACTTGTTAAGAGAGAGATTGTGGCGAATGGAGTTCTAAAGATTTATAACAAAAAAGTGACAAAATGTAATAAAATTTACATCAACTACATAATTTAACTAGAAGGTGCAAACCCTCACTTGCACAAAAACATTTACAGATTTCAGAACAAGCGTTGACAACGGAGCTAAGAAAGCCAACATCTATGCATGAAAATAGTCCAGTGTCAACAACAACATCATACATTCATCAAATATCAGTAAAAACCAAGTGTGAAGAAACTTAAGAAACAGGACCATGATAGCACTCATTTCTCTACAGTAGGGGCAAGGAAACTGCACCCTACGGGCCAAATGCGGACCGCACAAACATTTAATATGGCCCGCATCAAAATTTTTGTTACCCAAGTTAGAACACAACATCGCATAAAAATGAAAACTCCCTGATAAACAGGCATGTAGACAGTTAGTCAAGAGAAATCTTCCTCGCTCTTTGACCTAGTTTTCTTTACTTATTTTCTCTCAGAACATCAAGAATAGAATTACGAGATAAAATTAATTGATTTTTGCAGCCCACCAGCAATGTTCCAGAATTCATGCATCCCGTGACAGTAAATAGGTTCCCCATCCCTGCTCTACAGCTTCTGGCAAATCATCCTAATCTAAGCAGCCAACAAATTTGGAACTACCTGGTTACTTAGAAACCCAGGATTATGCCAGTTCACATTACTGCATGCCATAGTATGACAATACAGCCAGGCCTGCTGATTTCATAAAGCAATGACACTAGTTTTCAGTGTTTACTTATTATCTTTTACAAGGAGTTCATAACACATGGATAAAGAGCTCAAGAAAGTTTCCATTTCCAAAAATATTTTGCTTGAAAAACTTGTTATAAGGACAACAGCAAAATATATAACTCAGCCAAACCACTTAAATCACAGGTTTTTGTTTAGTGACAATAAAAAGATCCTTACCTAACTTCTTTGGTAAGACCACAAAAAAACAAAAAAATGTAAGACAACACTTCATTACCCATGGTAAACCATATACTATTGTTTTTTTGTCATTTGAAACTACATCAAGACCACATTCAGAAGTACAAGAGATAAAACAACTCTCTAAAACATGGAAACCATTCAGAAGACACAAAATGGGCTTCTGCTCATGATTTTTATGATACATCATTTCCATGCATGCTAACAGTTACTATATGAAACTATAAATATTAGTTTGACAAAAAAAACAAAAACATAAAATTAAACAGTAAAACCCATAATTACCACTGCCAACTAGCTGTATTGCAGAATATGACGAAAATTAAGCACATACAAGAAATTCATTTACCTTCCAACCATTTCCTGCTTCATTGTAATATGGGTAATTTCCACATATCCATTTGTAAATCTCATTCAAAGTCATTTTCTTCTTGCTGGATGAGTTGATTGCTAAGGTTATAAGGTTGGCATAGCTGCACAAATACGTGAAATCATTTGCAACTGCTTCAAAAAATCTGTCTATGTTCAAGTGGTATCAGAAAGAAAGCATCCACGTCTGCTAATAGCAGTAAGCAGTCAAGGTTAAAATGAAAAATAGCTACCCTGACACTTTCAAAATGCTATGTGCATCCCATGTTCAAAGTTTCGCAAAACATGGTTTCAAAACATAGAGGTCTAGCAATTCTTGTGACGGTTTCAAAACATGTAGTTAGTTTCAGTAATGTTAAAATGACTCATGCAAATTTTGACTGGAAAGCCAATGTTCAAGGTTTATAAAAATGTAACTTTCAAATAAATGTTAGCAATGACTGAAGACTGTCTTTCAGCCTCTAATCAGAGAATCTTCAAATGCCACTAGTATAACCAAAACATTACACCACTGTCACATTATCAATTGCAACTTAACAATCCAGCTGAAATTTTCAGGGGGGGGGTACAAAGTGATTGTAACTTGTTGTATTTAACAACTAAAAAGGTTATTGGTTCTTCCAAAGTGCTTTTGAAAATTTCAAGAGAGACAATTGCCTGGTTTGGCCACTGTGGTTGCCGGCCTGTTTGTAATGCCCTTAATAGCATCTGGGACATGATACTTTTTGAATGTTACATATACAACATCATACGTTTAAAAAAGTATAAACCAAGCAAAAAACAACAAAAATGTTGAAAATGTTCCATGGCAAACTCAAAAAAATTGTGAGTGCAATTTAGGATTTTATGATGAAAATACGGTCAATAGTTTATGGATGGAGGTTTTTTGCACCGATAACAATTCAATACTAAATCTGTTAAAGCAACTGCTTGTTTGTAAGTCACTATTTTAATCCACCTCAATCTCCTGAATAATTAACTAAAATCAGTGCTGCTACTTTATCAAGTGTAGAACAAAGATATGTTTCAAAAATTGCATCTTACATCCAATATCAACAAGCTTTTGATCACAACAATACAGCAATAAAATGTTTACTGCAAAATTATTGAAATCTAAAATATGCAGAGTTCTCTTACCATGATATGATTGCTGCCAAAATTTGAAAAATAGCCCAATGCAAGTAAAGTAAGGCTGTTATACAAAACAATATACTATCACACACATATACTGTACAGGCTCCTTGCAACAAAAATAAAACAAACCTGTATGGAGGCTTCCCATCTTTATTTTGGCCATCAGCAGCATCATTTTCAGTCAAATTTTTTGAGTTGCTGTTCCCATTAGTTGTCGACTTGGTAGCATTAACACCGGTACTATAAACAACATTATTTGGGTTATTTGGGTTAAGGTAACAAGGTTATTCCTACTGTGTTAGCAAAAACGCATGTTTGTTTCCAACCCATGATAAACATGCATATAACAAATGCAGCAGGTTAACAGTGTAAATCGTCATTATCATTAAGAACATTATATCTCAATATCACAAGACCAAATGGCATGCATAAAGATTTGTTTTGATATGCCTTAGACAAACAATTTTTTTAAAACACTTACAAGAACAAATTTGACTAACCAGGTGATTTTTTTGCATAGCATATGAAGTTTTAACAAATTTTGGGTCATGTCTGCAACACAACTGCTACTGGTCAGAGACTAATCAGCCTTGGTAAACACATCATCAATATTTGTGTTTACACAAGCAGATCGGTTGGATTTTTAAAAACAAAGAAATTATATTTTTTTGGCAGTTTTTTATGCCAAGTCCGTGTAAGAGTTTATAGTAAATCTATGTGACAAGCGACATAAAACTTCCATAGATACTTGCTATTCGAAATAAATGTCTGTTTGCATCTTTGAACAAACTGAATGGATCTAAAATATGCGTTTGAAGCAAGGCTATGAAAAATTTACATGGAGCAACACATTTCAATTTGAACTCTATTTTGAGCTGATGTTAGCACGCTAACTTATCAGTTTTATTATTATTTTTTTTAATGCATTGATGCTAAATACTTCCAACATATAAAAACAGCAACTAGCCACTGGTGAGTTTTGCTTTTATTGAGTATTGCCTGGACTTGGAATTGCCACATGCACCAAGCATTGTTTTATTGTAAATATCCAATTGTTTCAGGAATGATTTCGTTCCATGGGGCATCAACACCAACAATCTTAACACTTTGAGAGCCGGCGCACGATATATTCGTACCTAGATTTCAGCCTAAAACCAGGAGTTTTTTGTTGCCTTACCGACGCCATAGCTCCTCCGCCAATTGCACTAGAGAGCTGTTCAAGGGCTCAAACGGATCGGCCAGTCTTCTAGTCTGCACTCGAAAAAAAAATTTTTGGTTGGGGGTTGCAGATTTTTTGTGAGTGACATCATAAGCGAAGTAGTTGTTGGGTCATTTTGGCTCATGTAACCTGGCCTAAGGCCCAACCGCTAGGCCAAAGTATTTCGCTGAAGTTTTCATTGGAAACTAGGCTCGAGTGCGAGTTTTTTGAGCCTTTGATTGACTTTCTAGCATTTCTGGTTCAAAAGTTATGATCTAAAATAAACAAATTAATTAATTAACTAATTAGTCAAGCATTTTTATTACTTTAGATAATTAATTTTGAACCCCGAAACCCCAACAAGTCACCCAAAGTATCAAAAGACTCGAAATGTAGCCTAGTTTCCAATAAAAGCTTCAAAGAAATACTACCATCTAACGGTTGGTACCGAGGGCCAGGTAAGTGGGCCAAGGTGGCCTAAAGTCCTCCACTTATGACGTCACTCACAAAAAAGCCGCACCCCTCAAGCAAAGAAGACTTGCCGAGTCTTTTGAGCCTTTTACCGGGTTTGTAGCACTGACCGGACCAGAGAAATTCCCACGCAAAGCCACATGGGTTTTGGTGTTTTTTTCTCGAAAATCCCCGAAACCAGCCGGACGCAAAAGCGTTAAGAGACCTCAGAAAACATACATTTGTCTTCAGATTGTATTGGTTGGTAGTTAGCATGACTATGATTTCATGACAGTTTTGCTAATGATGAGTTCCGTTTTTGATATTTTTGACTATTTCCACTATGCTCATCTTCTGGTACAATTTCTTGGCTAGGCCACATGATGCAAAGAAGTTGTCAGCTGTGATGTTCTTTCCCTTCCAAGATACAGCTTCAGCAGGACAACCTTTGTGAAGGCACAACCTTTACTCAAGATATGGAAGGCATTCAAGCCATACTTTGCTTTAACCTTTTGTACTTCCAGAAAGAACTTGATACAGTAGTCCCCACTTGTTAAGCCCACCCTCTTAACACCTTTGACACCGGGCTGATTTTCCCTTCAAGACCCGTGTGAGCCACTTAATAACCATCACTTTGCAACTAACTGGGCTAGAATCTGAGTCTTTTGAGCCTTTGGTTAGCTTTCTAGTGTTTCTGGTTCAAAAGTTATGGTCTATAAACAACAAAACAATTAATCCCTCAAGGGAATTAATTATCAATTTTTTGTCATTTTTAGACCATAACTTGTCTTAGTTATAGAATGTGCTGCAAATCCCTGCATTTGCACAGTTTTGCATGGGAAATCACATGATTTTCCAGCTGTGATGGACAGGCAAGCAGAGGGTGAATCTCATACTTGCTCGCTCCATCTGGACAAACCTGAGTGTTCTATGATCACAGGGGGTGTAGCTAATGTCACTCTGCCTGCAGAAGCCAGGGTCCTAAGCACCCATTCTTCTGCTTTCACTAACTAGTAGCCAATTGCTGTTAAATATTACAGGAACAAGTAGCAGTAATTGCAGCAAAAGAATCTGTTTATATTCATTTTCCAAACCAGACAACCATCGTACCAGGCAGAAGCATTTTTTTGGTCTTCCACATCGCTTCCCCTTGAATCACACATTTCAAACAAAGCCTGCATATCTTTTTTTAAATTTCATGTGATGATGGCAATTGGCGGCAGGCCGAAGCCTGAATTTTTGCTTCTTGCCGGGGCAGTTGAAGAGAATGCTCTTGCCCAAGGAGTGCTACAGCCACTCACACAGTGGTCGTGGATCAAACACCCAACTTTCCAATTGAGAGGCAAGCACTTTACTACTGAGCTATCACCGCCCCCAGCATATTGGGGGGTTGCTTTGTGGTGCATTTTTTCTTTGCTCAACAGACATTATCTAGAACTTTCTATGAGCTTCAGTTGCTACAGATGCCAACCAAAAATATAGAATTAAACTGATAATTTGCTTCAAACTTTTTCTACCAGAAATTATTGCTGGTTTTCATGACTTTTTTTCACACTAAATATTGCAGCTTCTTTGCTTGGCTTCTTTAGGTCTAGCATGATTCACAACTGGATGTTAAAATAGATGAAGATCCACACAAATTTGTTTAACAATTCTGAAGGCCTACTTTGTTTCTTTCACCTTTCCTCACCTATCTCCTGTCAGCAAGAGAATTTGTTGTAACACTTTTCTACACCAGTCGCAATTACTGCTTTGGGCCTTTTAACATAACATTCACTAAGAGTTTGATTCGGTAAAGATTTTGAGTGCAAAAAAACATAGGATACACAGAAACAATATCACAAAGACAGTTATGATCAAAACCAGTCCAAGTGACTACTTTGGCCATCCTAGCATTTGAACATTCATGACACCTTACACATTAGATACAGTACTCTGCGTGAAAAAATAATGTTTCTTAATAAGAATGTGTTCAACTATGAAAAAAGTGAATAAAATACTGAAATAAACATGGATACTCATGGATAGGCATCAAAGTACTGCACTGCCAAATGCTTATCAACCAAATTTTTTATATCTTCACCAAGGTAAATTGCACTAGATCAGGGGTGGTGAACCTGCGGCCTGTCTCCTTGTTATTTTTAGTGACTCTGTTCCCCTGAGTGAAAAGTAAGCAATGGCTAAGGCACTACTGCATCACCCCAAGCAAAGTAATAAAATTGTTCTGCAACACATTCCTCTTCTGACTGACAATGTTTCACTTGTTGATCTTGCTGGAAAATATTTCCTGGACACTACTTCAGCTCCTGAATGTAAACCGTGGCTTTTTTAAAGGAAACCTAATATCTTGGCAACAAAATAGTGGTTGTATTACTGCTCACAACTTTGTGAAGAACCTAAATGTCGCCAATGATGTTTCAGAACATGCCTTTAATCTGCTAACAACATTTAACATGGGAAAAGTTAAACAAATAATAAAGTAGCAAGAATATTTGAGGAGCATTGCCAGTATGCTATGGTAAACACTACATGAAACTGTGACATTAATGAGTGACAAAGCAACATCTTGAAAGGGTTAGGAAGCACTTATTTTGTCTGAAACTACAGCTAAAAAGATATGAGAGAAACCTGACAATTACTTTTACTAACTATACACCTGACAAACTTCTGAAAATATACTGTGGCTATTTTTGTTTTTCCTAAGGTTAAGCCCTTGTGTTTTTCATGTACCATCCCACTGTGCTGATTAGTCTATAACGCTTTTGTTTACATGTTTATTCAGATCAACTACAACCTGGCAATGATATCTCATTTTTTATGATTTTGGCATTAGTTTTTTTGTTTGTTATGTGAGTGATGAAGTAATCAGCTTCAGTGATAGTATTTCTATGCGTAACGTTGCTTAATGCAAACATTTTATACAGGATATCCTTTGTTGATTTATAACAAAGAAACTTTATGACAGTGTGCTTCAAAATGCACTCATTAAGCTTCTGGATGATCATTACACTGCAAATTACAATGTAGAACTAGATTTTTTTCAAAAATTTCCATTTGAGTTTTATACAAGTACCAGTAAGCATCGAAAATCAAAATCTTAGGCCTAAAATCATCAAAAAATCTGAAATATTTCAAAAAACATATAAAATAAGCAAGTCAAATGTATTAAATGCATATAGGCACATGTTAGTTCTGGTTCATTAACAAAAAAAATTTTTGTTCTAGCTCTTTCGGTTGTTGAGATCTTGTATTTTTCTATTTTTTGGGTTGTTTCCATGGAAACGCTTATAGAGGCATCAAACAACAATTGATACAATTTTTTTGTCATTTTTGTGAATGATGAGGCCAACTTCAACTTTTGACCAACTTACGTAGAGATCTGAGACATTTGCCCAAATTTGGTATGGCCTACTAAGCACTTCCGCACCACCATAGTATTTCAGTTTGTTTTGTTGAACACGGTGTTACACAGTGTTATAGGCAAAAAGAAAATATATTATGAGAATCTTCCTGCGTAAAAAATGGTAAGCACTCCATACTTAGTGCTAACAAACATAACATACATAAAAGCAGTTTTCTGGTATAATTTGATTATTTAGATTAAGTATTTCTTGCTGTCACATTTAATGCTTAATGAAAAAAACAAACAAGCCAAAAATCCAAAACATATCACTCATTATTTAAGAGTCCTCAAAACTACTCACAGCCAAGCCAGTGACGTTAAACTGTTTCCCAAATCCAAAACATTGTTTTTATTCTCATCCTTTCCAATTTTTCCAGTCATATTAAGCACAGCAGTGCTGCATGCAGTCATGAGTATATATTTCCAAGAAAACTAAAATCTAGAAACTAAACATATGAAAAAAAAGCAAGTTGTACATTGAAAATACACATTCAAAATATTATATCAGAATAATACACATTGAAAATAACCAACTGAAAAAAATTCTGCAGTAGTAAAGAAAATACTTGATCTATATTAAAGACCCCAGTTTTGATTTTACGATCTCAACAGTACGAAAATGTTTATATATTTGGGCTATGGCTTTCTTACTAAAAAACATTTTTCTGGGCTATGGCTATTCCTACTAAAAAACATTTTTCTGTATTTTTGCCTTCTGTAATCGATGCAAGATCACACTGTTCAATGTTAACAGCATGTTATTGCAGTAAAATACTATTCCCTTTGAAGCCTGGAATTGGTATCAGTATTCAGCACCAAGTCATAAATTTACCTGACCCTGTTTGAGTGATCAAAACTGTACTTGTCTTTAATCTGTACACACGTGAAAATGACATTTACTTATACTTCAGCAATATTTGTAAAGCCACAACAGTGACCCACACCAAGCGAATCTATCGCAATTTATTGCGTAAGGAAACTAGTTTCGTGTATTACACATCTTCAGTCCTGCGCAAAAGTCGACATATGAAACAAAA
>Ga0210059_1006554_pt1 | contig 18646 bp, 10 predicted proteins | sample Ectturendosymbi2_FD_188042 | JGI IMG/M metagenome (GOLD analysis project Ga0210059, IMG submission 188042) | Ecteinascidia turbinata endosymbiont from Florida, USA - Sample 2 (SPAdes) (version 2) | ecosystem: Host-associated > Tunicates > Ascidians > Unclassified | place: Key West, Florida... | reverse complement strand
AGTCCAGCAAACTTTTAGTTTTCCTTTTTCCCTGCTGAGACATTATCAAATTCCTGAATGCTTCTATGTTAAAAAAAGCTGTTTTTGAGCTCGTGCAACAGTTCTATCATGCTACAGAAATTGCTAATGTAGCCAATGCGCTCAGCGCTTGCGCTGATCAGCTTTAGCAGACAAAATAAAGACAATTGTTTCGGATAAAGTGTACTATCGCGGAACACAATCATGTGATGGAAGGTTGGCAAAAAGTGGTGAGGTGGTTTTTTGACGCAGACGATAGCCCGAATTCCCACCAAAACGTAATTATTACTTTTTGGCCCATTTACAATGTTCCTTGAAATTTGCGTGCAAATTTATTCCATGGTATTTGCATTAAGTCGGCAAAATAACAAGAAAAAAGTATGCGAAAACAGTTAATCTCCTTTGCGCAGGTAATGAACTTTTCGTAAAATATCAAGCTGAAGGGGGTTTTTTAACCCCAACACCCCCCTTGCGTATGCCCTTGGTCTCGTGTCTCATCTCGAAATTTGAGCCAGGTCTCAGTCTCGGAGGTTACGGTCTCGACTACATCACTGATAACAATTATAGCTCCTTCAAAACGCATATGGAAACAAGAAAGCAATCTCAAATTCACAACCAAAACCACAAGACACACGTTCACTAGGTGGCAAAAAATGGCCTGTGGTCATTGAGCCCATCCTGGTCAAAGATCCCACATCTCCCCTAATATTTTCACCTGAAATAACACGAAAAGAATGTTCAGCAAAACCAGGTGTTATGTAGGCTTTAGGTGGCGGAACCTGGGGGGCAGCATGGGTCTAGGCTCCCCCACTCTGTTTTTGGGAGGACCTGGCCCTCCCACTTTTAAATTTCGAATTTTGCCTAAATAAGTTTAAGTAACATAATTTGTATTGGGTCCATTGTTAAAGAAAATTGTTTTTGTACAAGACTAAGAACAACTCGGCAGGCCTACATTTGTGTTCAAGTCAGTGTAGTGTATGATAGAAAGGATGTTAGATAAGGGTCGTTGAGGGCTTACCAAATTTTGAATAAAATTACTTAAACATGCTGATAAAAAGTTTATGATGTCATATTTCAGTGCTTGTGACATCACAGTTGCCAGTTCAAATCACAAAAAAATTCTAGTTTTTTTGACGTGCGCTTGTGACCCCCACTTTGAAAATAGTTCTGTCACCCATACCTAGGCTATCTGTAAAGCAAATGTTTCGCACTTAGATGAAAACATTGCTGCGTTGTGGGTATAAATATTATTTGAATTTGTTGGTCACCCTTGTCGTGACATACAAAAATTAGGCTAAATGTACAAGCTGTCTTTTAGTCCTAGTCTACGACAATATATAGCTAGGTCAATACTTCTATAAAGTTTTAATGGAAATCCTGTTTACTGATGGTTGAAGACAGTCTTTTGCAATATACTGCCCATCCTAAAATTAAGTCTTCACAAAAGTGAGGTTGGTTATCTTCGTCAAAAACTTCTCAGATATTTGCCTGAAAATAAACTTTCTAACATGACATTTGCATCGCTAAATTTTACGCTGTCGGTTTCTGAATACGTGACAACCAACGTTACAGTAAAGCCAGTTAGCCAAAGTTTGTGCGCGAAACAAACCACGGCTGTACTATGGTCTCTCAAGTGTGCAGCCATTAGATTTCACTGTTTCAAGAGAGTGACCTTTCTTACCGTAGACCACACTGGATAAATGCCGGAGAGAGGCAGGTAACATTTTTTGCAGGCTCTGGAAACCTGCATATTGATAAAAATCATTTTTGAAGTAAAAATTTATGAAAATATTAGAATTAGTGATACCACACTAAACTCTGTTTCAACGTCAACATGGCTATGTGGCACATCTAATATGAAACACTCTTCACACAAAACGTGACAAATGTCACATTTAGTTTTGAAACCTCTCCAAATACAAACCCTAAGAGAAGAATGTGGGGGGATTTAAAAAAGTGAGGGGACACGTGTCCCCCACCAAATTGCGCCCATCGGCCTACAACAAGGTGTATTCTCCACCATGGACGCAATTTTGTTGTAAAATGTGGGGAGACAACTTGGTATGAAACCAGGTATGTAGTGCTACAAAAAAGGTGTGGGAACGCACCCAAAAAACTAGCCATTTCAAAACAGCTTCAAACCCATTTTAAAGCAAAACATGACAAAGGTTTGGGAACGCCGTTCCCACGTGTTCCCACCCCACTACACCCCTGTATGAAAACCAATATAGTAAATAGGTCGATGCAGAAGTGATGTTTTATTAATATAAATTCCCAATCTTGTTTTTAGACTTGTTATGAAAGCAACACTATTCTTACAGATGATTTACAAATTAATATACAGTACTTAAATTTGTTACCGTACACGGTAGGCCTACTATAGTTCAGCAGCATGATCAGCATTCCGAACTTTGACAAATATTCAGCGTGATCACATATAACGACATTAACTGTTACAAGTAAAAGTCACGAACTTTTGCAATAAGTAATGCCAATTCAAGATTAGCCAAAAATTTTCAGGTTTTACATCAAATTTCATTAGATGAAATTAATGTCAAAAGTTTCATTGTAAGAGTTGTACTTGCATAAGGATACGAAATTATGTTTGAGATTAAATAGAATCAAAATGCAAAACGGTGAATTGTGAATTAGCAAAAAAGTAGGCCTACCAATTTCTGCTGCATTAACACGAAAAAAATGTCCAGCAAAACTAGTTGTTACGTACTTGTAAAGCAAATGTTTTGCACTTGGATGAAAACATTACTGCATTGTTGGTTTGGTAAATCAGATGACTTACGAACTAATGAATTCAGCACAGGCACAAAGTCCCAAAGTGTAAGAGTCACGGAATAAATATATTTTGTATTGGATGGTCACCGTCATAGGTGTACGGGATTGCATATTGTTGGGGAAGCAAAAAAGTTTTGCCCAACTTTGTCCTTCTTTTTCCGAAATGGTTACTTCACAGCAACATATTCACACTTGTAAACCGTACATCAAGCAAGTTTGAAACAGGAAAACTTTACAGTAGGCTATCACATCACAGCTGCCACATATACTATTACCACAAAACAATTTGAAGCTGTGCATTAAAGGGTTAGGTAGGCTACTACTTCCAATGAAAAGTTCACAGTATTGAATCAAAGCTACATTACTGTAAAAAAGCAATTCACGACTGCTTTTACTTGGTACTGCTGCCGATGAAGGCATAACAGCAGCAAAGGGAGCCTTGAAAACTCCATAGCATAAAACAAACTTGAAACATGAAAACGTCACAGTACCAACTCACATCATTTACAGCTACATTTTAGTTGTAGCTCAAGAAAAATTCACAGCATGAACAATTTGATGTTTACAAAAATTAGGGTTAGTTAGAATGTTGGTTTACCACTCAAAGTTCCTAATTTTAAAATATGTCTAACTCTACCCAAATTTGAAAGAGGTTGTTTCAATTGGCTCGAATTTGATTTGGGCAGTTGCAATCTATCCAAATATTTATAATATATGCAAATCTGAATGAACTTTTAATGCACCCACATAGTTCCAGCTGCACCCAAGTAAATTTGATTGAGGCAGTTGGAATTTACTCAAGTGTTTCTAATTGTATCCAAATTTCAATGAAGATCATCCATTTTACCTAACTTGGAATGAAGCTGCTCAATGTTGTCCACATTTGAATAAAACTGTTTGGAGTAACCCAAAGTTGAAAGAAGATGTTCTACTTGGCCCAAATTTGAATGGAGTTTCTGCCATGTGCCCGAAGTTGATTTAGGCTGTTTGGATTTACCCAAAATTTTCCAAGTTATGGAAATACTGTTTTTCTAACTTCACCCAAATTTGAATGAAGTTGTTCTAATGTACATAACAAATTGTTTGGTCTCTGGTGAGACTTCACAATTGTTATGCTTTAGGTTTAACTATAGCTAATAGGTGGGTCCGCTTTAGAGCAGTTAAACCTAGGGGGATATTCATAAGTCTATGCTTACTTGATCTTCCTAAGCCTTCTGACCACTTTTCTATACATACATATTCAATACACATATAGTTTGTTCAGATATATTTTTATTTGAAACCATCATTTTGAAAAAACAGATACACTTACCAATTAAATTTCTTTATAGTTGTAGCACAATTTCTCTCTCTCGAAACAATCCAACAGATACATAGGCGGACGCCCTGCAACCAGCAACATAGCGATTTCACACTGTTTAGAAGAAGCTACTTCTATCTAGCTCTTAAGTCAACTGAATGCTTCCCTATTGAGAACAAGACTTTTATGGAGTTGCATTGCTAGCGACCATACTTCCTGTCTTAGGCTTCTGCCTCGATACAGGATATAATGATTCAGTAGGTCTCTGCTTTAGCTATTTCCTGATTGAGTGTTCAGTCCAAATTTACTAATTTGACAATGCTTAGTCGTACATTGCTTTTTCATATCGAATTTAATCTATCTTATTTCATTCTACCCACATTGGAATATGGTACAGGATAACAAAGTGTCATTATTAATAATATTTCATATTTAAATTTGTCGTTTGGAGCTTATGGTTCATTTTGACAAAGTTTTGATGGGACAAGCCATTTATAAAACCGTCTGTCAGCGGTTACCCTGGACAAGCCTTTTTGTGAAACAGAGTGACAGAGTCTCATGGGGATGAGCCACATCTGTTAACTAAAAATGAATCTAACTTCATTTTTGGTGTGAAGGCGCAAGCCACTGGCCTTCTCTTGCAAACCCACAGAGTGACCAATAGCACTCACAACATACCTTCCGAGCCTCAGCATGCTGCAAGGCAGAGCCTTCGTTTTTACTTCTACTGCAAAAACCAAAGTGGGTTGATACAGTCAAAGGAGAGTGGTACCGTCAGAGAGTGATACTAGTAGAACTCTGGTCCGGGCCTGTAAAGCTAGCCTCTTTTAAAGGCAAAAGTCATGCATTCAAGGCATGCTTTTACTTAGATAATTAAAAAGTCGTATCCCTAGGCAACACACGTAATCAGCGTGTGATTGGTGCGTACTTTCACTGGGAAAGTCCCTACATATTACCTAAAGGTGTTTGCACTTCCTGCGTTGCTAGGAAACAACACCACGTTTGGTACACGAAAAACGGAAGTGCTGAATAGCCTTATAATAAATATCACGGCCAAAGCAAACGATACAACTGACATATCGAAACGTTTGCAAGATGTCAGTGGTATCGTTTGCTTTGGCCGTGATATTTATTATAACACCATGTTTGTTTGTAGATATTCAGCCGGTTGCTGTTGAAAGTAGGGCATTTCCATGACGTTTCTTCATGCTTCACTGATTTCGGACTTTTCTTGTTTGAGTCTTTCTCAGTCTTGGTCTTTGCAGCCTCTGGCTTGCCAGATGGTGATTTTTTCCAGTGTTCAATATTCAAGTTGTAGTAGACAATATTTTTTGGCTGCTACACTAATTTGCTCAAATATGACTGAGGTTGTTAAAATGTATGCACATTATTCTAATATATCTAAATTTAAATGAAGCTTTTATAGTTCCCCCAGATATTTGCAAATGTACACAAATTTCACTGGAGCTATTCTATACAGCCCAACTTTGAATAAGACTGTATGAAGTGGCTCCATAATTTGATGAAGTTGTTGAAAATTGCCAAAATTTGATTTATCTGATGGACTTCAAACAAATGTTTCCAATTTATGTAAGTGTTTTTAATTTCACCCAAATATGTATGAAGCTTTTCTGATTTGCCCAGATTTAATTGAAGCTGTTGAACTGAACCCAAATGCTCCCAATTTACCGAAAGGTTTCTGATTTTGCCCAAAACTTGAATGAAGTTTTTCAATTGGCCCAAATTTGATGAATGCTGTTGGAATTACCACACGATTCCAATTCACTTCAAGGCAGTGTCTATTTTCCCAGCAAAGGCAAAAACGTTCGCTAAAAGGCAGTGACTCTTTTGCCATCAGAGGCAAAAAAGAATGGCAGAATAGTCTCAGGAAAGCTTTTGCCATTGATGGCAAAATAAACACCACCCCACTTGATTGTGAATGTAGCCATATAATTTGCCCAAATGATGAAAATATTTTCCCGAATAATGGCCTATTTGCCAGCGTTGGGGATGAAACCGCTTCCCTTGCATCCCCATGCCGTACGCTTACGGTCACCATAGTCACGATATTACAAGAAATGAGGTTAAATGTAAAAGTTACCTTTTATTCCTACGCAAGTCCCTAAGTTTTGAGCTATAGGTCAATAAATAGTGAAGTCATTACTTCAACGTTATGATTGAAATAGTGTTTACTACTGTTTGAAGACGATCTTTTGCAAAACTGCCCATCCTAAAGCTAAGTCTCTACAATATTGTTGCTTTTTGTCTTCGGCAAAAACTTCGCAGACATTTGCCTGAAAATGTTACTTCATTATAAACTTGCATCTTTAAATTTAACTCTGTCTGTTTCTAACTACGTGACAACCAACGTTACAGCAGAGCCACCTATACGTCTGCACAAAATAAAACATGGCTATATTGTGGTCTCTCACAAGTGCAGCTGTTAGAAGAGCTGTTGAACTACATTGCTTCAAGTCAATGACCTTTCCTACAGTAGCCAATTCAACACAGGGTAAAATGTCGGACAGAAACAGTTTAAGAATCTTTCGCAGTCTCTAGAAACTTGCAAAATGCTAAAACTCATTTTATCGAAGCTAAAAACAAAAATATCAGAATCAGTGATGCACACCAAGCTCTGTTTTAACATCAACTCGACTATGTGTAGTAACATCTAACATGAAAAGCTCTTCACGCAAAACGTGACAAAAGTCACATTTATTTTTGAAACCTCTTCAAATAGGTTACAAAACCTAAAGAGAAAAATGTGGGGGGACATAATATATTATATCTCCACCATCTGAGAAATGCGGGACACGTCCCTCACCTAATTGCGCCCATGTTCTCCACAATGGTGAGGCAGTTGAAACTATCAGAATAATTTTAATAGGTAGGCCTAATCGGTTTCACATAGCTCTACACATCCTAATTCCTGAAATCTGCAATCAAAGCTTACAGTAGAAAGGCTGAAGAGCTAAAGCAGTGTTTCTCAAACTTTAATGAACAGTGGCCCCCTTCTAAGCTTAACTGACGTATACTTAATATATGGTGAAACTTGGGTTATGCAATATCACGGCAAAGGAACCTAGTGAAGGCCTCTGCTCGTGGCCCACACAGAACCGCTCCGTGGCCCACAAGGGGGCGAGGGCCCCGGTTGACCTCCCTGGGCTAAAGCAACGGCAGAGAAAGCCAGTCAACTCACGACTATAATTAAAAAGAAAAGGAAAAGCTGAGGCAAGTAGAAGTTGGAAAAGAAAACCGCAATTACGGAATCACAGGTGCAGACAACGCCATGATGAACGCAAATCAACGCAATGACCTTGTAATGCATGACTGGAAACAGACGCGGCTAGTAGCTGTGATTGGCCTTTCAACTAGTCCATGAACCTCAACGAAGACATGGGGCCATTACAGCACAAATCTCATCGATTACGATTACTTGCCATATCCTCGATTACGATTACGAATAAACAAAAACACAATGTAATCGATTACGATTACATTGTAATTAATCACGATTACAATCGCCATTACATTTGTCTTGAAACATCCTCAGAAAGAAAACAAACCCATTTGCATAGTTATATGTAAGTATATTTTCAGACAATATACAATATGAATCAATGCAATAAACGAAATTACTAATCTGTAAGGATTAAGCACCAGAATAAAGAAAAAATAAATTGATTGTTTACTGAGATCTTCATTCAGTCAACAAACCATGTGGCGTAACTAGAGGTTTGAGCTAGAGGAGAAACTTAGCTGAAAGAGGCCCACTGCCTTCTGTGAGGGACCTACTGGTCAACACTCGTAAGAAAACTTGAGAAAAGATGGTGAATCCGAGTGTGGATGGCTATACAGTACTAAAACCCCAATTCAACGGAAAATACTCGGAAAAACGCAAAAAGACGACACCCTACTAAAAGACTATTAAGAGGATACTAAAACCGAAATAACAACTAAGTGGGGAAGTGGTTTTTACATTTAGCTGGCCAGGGGAATAAAATCGCCCCTCTTTCCTCCCGTCAATTACTCCACTGCAACAAACACTTAAAAATATTGATTAAACAAAAATAATAAATGTTTAAAATGTTTAAAATCTTTGTTGCAGTTGATAAACATCAACGCTTTAAATCTGTTATCAGGCAAATGACATCTACCAGACTTGAACATTCGTCCAGAAACGCCGAAAATTCATTTGTTAGTAATTTCAAAATTGCTGACTATTTCTTCTAACTGCGGGTTACGATCGTATTCAAACCAACATGGCTGTGTGCAGCTTTTAATTTGAAATGAAATGAACAGTGATGCCAGTATAGCTGCGCATCTGTCTGTTGGACCAATAGTCAATAGTTAACAAAACCTCACAAGTTTCGTTGAATTTTTTTTCACCAGTATCTCGTGGATCACGGTTGACATGCTAGTTATCAGTGTGGTGGAAAGGTACTTTCGACTTGGATTAAATTCTTCTGAAACAAAGTTAATGTATATAAATTACTGTAGCCTACTAATTATATACATATAGCCTGCTCTAGCACTTACATTTATAAGTTCACTGTTAACATATATAAATGAAACGAACACCTCTCCTCGTAATGTCCCGCTATTATGTTGCCGAAGTGTGAACCCGTTTTTAAGAGCTTCTATTTTTGTTGCTGCGTCTCACTAGACTAGACTCACTACGTTATTTCAAACGGCGAACAGGAAGGCTAGCTGGAACAAAGCGAGAATTAGCTAGAAACGCTATGCTTGCCCTGGACTGTCTGGATTTAAACCACAGAGACGGGCAAATAGCCTTCCGCGAAACAATTAGGCAATGTAATCAATTACGATTACATTTCATTTTTAGTCTGTTCAATCGATTACGATTACTCAAAAAACTGCAATCGATTGTAATCGATTACGATTGACGATTACGATTACCCCATGTCTGCCTCAACACCACGGGTCGGTGGAGTACAATAAGCCGCAGATGTGGACTTCGCTGTGGAGGTCAACGCAGTACGCATGGTATGTGATTTGCGTGACTTCGAAGCGAAAAACAGGTGTGCGTGTGCGACGTACCAAATTGTTTACTTGGACAATTGTATCAGTTGTGAAGCTTATATGAAGTGCTTCTGCTTCTTGTAGTGCTTCTGTTTGTTGGCTGGGTCATATGAAACAATAAACCAATAATAATGATTTAGCACAATAAGTAGATGCATGATTTTCAGCAACTCAGGTGTAATCCAACAGAGTGCGTTCCCACTTTATTTAGCCTAGTACATCATGTGGCAGAAAACTCCGTTATTAACCACTGCTGCTTATATGATGTGGTTAGGTTGCATTAATGTACAGTAAGTTAGAGTTAGTTACAGTATATGCAGTGGTGGCATCCAAAAGTGTTAAGAACAGGTTCTGTGAGAAAAATATTCAAATCTGTAGTATGGTATGGATAACATGAGCTGCAAGCCATTCATATCCTATATTTCTGGGGATGTTTCCAGAGGAATGACCCAGGAAAATTTTGCCTACGTTTTCATCTCGTGAGGTTACCTTAGGTGAAATGCGCAAAATCGGCATCCATTTCATCACCTACCCTTGAAACCGGACTAAAAAAAATCAGAGCCCGCAAACCTCGGTCCTCGACTCTGCTGTGTTCCACGTGGGAACTCCCCGCAACAGAAAACTGTCACGTTTTTTGCCAATGAAGTATGCCAGAGATGAGCACGGATCAGAACTGGATCAGGACTGAAGCCAACTTCGGCCGGATCAGGACTGGATCGGACTGCAATTTTTTTGAAAATTGGAGGATCAGGACTGGATCGGACTGAAAAAATTTGTTGTTTTGATGTGATTATTCTAACCACATCAAGCATGTTAGTTGTAATGTGATTTTGCAGATTGGTTAAATGGTAATGTTAATGTATATTTTTGCCATGAATGGCAAAAGCTCTGCTGGGACGATTTTGCTGTGCATCCAACTTTATCCAGACTCCACATATAGCGTTGAGTTCGAGGTGAACGTAGTCAAGGTGTTAGTGTCTATGACTGCTGTGCATGTGTTCAGTAGTTCTACTCTCACCCTTTTCTTTGGCTTATCAGGTAACGATCACACCTTCGATGGGAGAGTTTTTTATGTACTCTTGGAAAAGATTCAGGTTTAGGTTTTGGGTTTTATTTTAGGGTTTAGTTTTGGGGTGTTGTTTAGCTTTTGGGTTTTTAAGTTTTGAGTTTAAGTTATGGATTTAAGTTTTGGGTTTAAGTTATGGGTTTAGCTTTTCGGTTTAGGTTTTGCGTCCAGGTCCAGTGTTTTAGGCCATGTGACAGAGACCAGCATGCACTAACCCAAGTGCATCATCCTTGTCACTTACTTGACCAATTGGCAATTCTACCAGTTGGGTTCACCTAATGGCAAATAACTCCAGCAATGCTTTTGCCTCTGATGGCAAAATAAACACTGCCTTATTAAATTTTGGAAATGGCGAAGGATGTGTCTATTTTGCCTCTTGAGGTTGTGTCTATTTTGCCTCACGAGGCTGTTTTTGCCTCATGAGGCAAAATAAAATACACGGTTTTATATGGGCGGATCAGGACTGGATCGGACTGATGATTTTCAAAAATTTTGCGGATAAGGACTGTATTGGATTCAACTTTTGCAGATCAGGATTGGAGTCGGACTGAAAAATTTCACAGTCCGCTCATGTCTGGTATGTGCTGAACTGTAGTGTATCCACAAAGGTTACACCTGTCGATTTAATCAGGAAATTGTTTTAGTTGGAAGTGCATCATCGTAAATCGTATATTACGCATCTTCAGTCTCGTAGATTACAAGTGGAATGTTGAATACCATCAACTTTTGTTTGTTTTGCAAGGTAGTTGTAACAGATAAGGTTTGGTTGTTGTACTCCAACAGTCAACACCAGAATTTTGGTTGTTGTAAAAGTGTAGCCTACTGACTACTTTCTGTCTTCTGTGGGCCTGAGAAAACAAAGTTGTGAGGTAAGGTTTCTGTGAACGTAGCAAATGGGAAGATGAAAGGCAAGCAACGTATGTCATGTTAAGAGTTAAGAAATAGCCTATAGCATAGTATAGGCTATAACAGAAGTGCTGGGAAAGTGTTTTGCTAGTGTGGGAAAGTGTTTTCCCTGGGAAAGCAAGGGAAACGTGATGTTGACTTCTCAGCCAAAGGAAGATAGTGACTTCGCTTTCTGGCCATCCGAATGGCGACACTCAGCTGCTTAATCTTGAAACCGTGTCTTTCACTAACATTATGATTAATAAAGCAGCATGGAGTAAGTGCTTAACTTATTAAGTCTACAAATTAAAATAACATTTCTATTTGAATATCCAGTTTATACGATTAACTGGACTATTTTTTCACGTATGAATGGTTTTGGTTTGATATTCTGGAATCTTACATGATTATAGCATTTAACCTAGTGGTTCCCAAGTTGGGATAAATTACCCTGGTGTAATATGCGAATTTTTGCGATTTTTTTCTGGTGTGTCTGTTTTTATCGATCTGCGTTGTGCAGACTGTGTGTGTTTATACTCTATCTATAGACTTAGTGCCTGTAACAAAACCTTAAAATTAAAAAAATGACATAAATTTACGAATAAATACATTTGTTTTCACAACTTGTTTAAAGTCAGGAAGCGCGATGGAGAAAAGATTAAGAACCACTGCTGTACAGATTCAGCAAATCTTCTAGTTTAGGTTGAAAAAAAAGTTCTTATTTTGGATTTGGGGTTTTCTGTGGGCGACATCACAATGGGGGTGTGTTTTTTGCCTTTTTGACCAAGTTTACGTGGCCCTGGTCACCAACTCAACAAACCATCGTTTGGTTCATTTTTTTGGTATTTAGGCTATCATCTGAGGGTTTAGAGCCCATGATTTGTATTCTAGCATATCTGGAGCCAAAATTATTGCTCAAAAAACAAAAATTGGGTAAAAATTAAAATCCCACAAAAGATAACCTTGGCCATTTTGGCTAAAAGCCATAACTCCCTAGCTGATTGAGCTAGAGAGCTGTTCAAACCCTTTAAACCTTAAGTCCCACATGCGCCCCGAATCTTGCAGAACTTTGCAATCCTATAACTCGCCAGCCGGTTGAGCTAGAGGGCTGTTCAAATCCTCTACGGATTCAGCAAGTCTTGTAGTCAAAATCGAAAAAAACAATTTTCTGTTTCGGTGGGGATTTTCTGGAGGTGACGTCACAAAGAGGACATGTTTTGGAAAAGTAGGCCACCTTTGGCCAGCCCTGGGCCCCAACCCATTGACCCATTCTTTTGGCACAAAGTTTTGTTGAAAACTAGATGAAAATCCTCGTCTATAGAGCCCTTGATTGACTTGCTAGCACATCTGTGGCCAAAATTATGGGCCAAAACCCAGTTTTGGGCCTAATTCCTAACTTTTTAGAAAAAGCATAATTTGCCCTTTCAGGCCAAACTTTGGCCGGCCATAACTCGGCAGCAGATAAAGCTAGACAGCTGTTCAAACCCTGTGATGACTAGTGGCTTCGTGTAGTTTATAATAAAAAAAAACATTTTTTACATTTGGATGGGGGTTTTTGGGCCAATGGGCTCATGATGGGGGTCTGTTTTTTGGTTGATTATATGATGTTATCATCCGATCCCACGCGCCAATATTGTGGCTCGCAGTATTTTTAGATTCTAGGCTAACATATGCGTTTTAGAGCCCTTGATCAAGTTTCTAGCGTTTCTGGTTCAAAAGTTATGCCAAAAATATTCCAAATATGTCAGGAATTCCGCAAGGACGTTCAGGGGATTTCCCATATTGATATTCTACCATGTTTCCATAACTCATCAACCAGAAATGCCAAAAAGTCTCATCAAACTCTCTAAAACCTCGTATTATAGCCTAGAATGCATTTAAATCTCGCACGGTTTCACGCTGGTGATTCTGCTCGATTCATGCACTCCCACGGGCCGTTGACGTCATGGATTATTTATAGAAACCTGTCAAAACATCCTGTGGTTTTGTAAACATAGCCAAAAAGGCCTAAATCGCATGGCGAAAAGTTTTTTTTTTTCAGCCTAAACTACAAGTCTTTCCCCATTGAGATCGGATTTGAACAGCTCTCTAGCTCAATCCACTGGTGAGTGATGGCCATTTAGAAAAGGGATGTTTTCCAGCCCAGACTGGGGTTTGGGGGTGCTGAAATTTTTTCCAATTTTTGGTGTTTTGTCCATAATTTTGGCTACAGATATGTTAGAAAGTCATTCAAGGGCTCTAAAGACACGGATTTTGGCCTAGTTTCCGAAAAAATCTTGAGCCATAATAATGGCCCAATGGGTTACACCCCCACTTGTGGCGTTCCCCCAGAAAACCTCCCACCGTAAACGAAAATTTTTTTTTTCGATTTTGACTACAAGACATGCTGAATCTGTAGAGGGTTTGAACAGCTCTCTAGCTCAATCTCCTGCCGAGTTATAGGATTGCAAAGCTTTGCATGAAACGTGATTTTCGTGGGACTTAAAGGGTTAATCATTATGCGAGTGCACCACATTGCCTAAGCTTAGCAGAACACTTGTAAACCCTTTGGTGTCCTTTGATCAATCTATTAATACTCTGCAACATTTTTAGTAAATTTTGAGTTCAGAGCAGTGTAGGATTGAATTTAATCTGCAGATTTTGAAAGTATTTGAACTTAACATGACACTTGCAGTCATCCACTGGCTCTACATCTCTTTTTCACTGGATTTCCTTGGCGCTGCTCAAGCTAAAGTGCATTCTGAAACACACTTCTGTTTTCCGGAATCTTTTGCCTTTCTACTTTCGAATTGAACTCGTACAAGCAGGGGCGTAACGAGGTTAGATGGCGCCTAAGGCAAGAAACAAATTTGGCGCCCCCATGTTCGAACCTGAGGCCTTTCGGAAGCAAATGTACTGTGTTGAAGAAGTACTTGTGACATTATTGGGACTATTTGACGCCCTCCATAGTGATTCGGCGCCCGGGGAATTGTGCCCCCATTTCCCCCTCGTTAAGCCCCTGCGTACAAGGTTATTATTATATTTGTAATCAGTAAATCACTCCATCCAAAATTAGCTCACGCTTTTGGTTACAAGCTGATTCTAAGTGCAAGCGTGCATTCTCACACTTGACCGGTGATAGTTACTCTAATGAATAGGACATTATTAAGTAGCAGTTTACCCATGCCAAGAAGATGTTGATGTTGTTGCAACCTCTACGGTGGCATTGCGTTGAATGTGTGATTCACAGCCACTGGAGAGGTTGCAACAACGTCAACATCTGGGATACGATTGGGCATGGTTTGCCACATGCAGCCAACGTTAGTCCAACGCACTGTGAACAGAGTCCGGTTGCTCGATTCATTGATCAATACCATGGAAAGTTTGTGATGCATTCAACTCAAATTTTTAAGAAAGACGCATAAGTACTAGAAGAACATTCATGTAAATTTTACTTGCAAAAAAACTAGTATTAAAAGAATTATTTTGCTTCATAGAACAACTTCTAAACCCTATTGAATATGATTAAGTTTTGTAGCCTACGTGGTGCCACAGTTACAACGTGATTATGTGGAACTCCTAAGGTTTTTGCTATATTTACATCAAATTTTAGTGATGATGTACAAAGCCCATTTGTGGAAATTTTTTTTACAAAAACAAGACTACAATAAAACTTATCCTGCTATACACAACAACTGTCAGGACCGAAGTGGTTTGCAACAAGTGCTGTAGGCTAGGCCTAGCAAAATGTTGCTGGACACCAAACTGCATAACAAAAAAGTAGTTTCTCAATTACCATGACATGTTCAGGATTTGTGCAGGTAGGTATGGAAAACATTACTGGAAATTTTCATTGCAAACAAATATGTATGAAAAAAGTTGTGGTGTCACATGGAACAACTGTTTGGACCTAAGTGTTTCAAAAAAGTGTTGTAGCCTAGGCCTAGCACAGTGGTTGGGTATGCAATGCCATAACACCAAAAGTTTTTAATGAAATGACTTCAAACTTGCAGGGCTATATGGGCAGGTATTGGAAACATTCTTGTAAATTTTCAGTGGAAATGACCAAGCACACACAAAGTTGTTGTGTGGCACACTAGCAGAGGACGTTTGATAAAAAATTGCGTAACTGAACAATTTCTTGCTTTGCCTGAAATTTTCAGGGCTGATGCCTATATCTATGATAAACATTTATTGAAATTTTCGTTGTAAAAAATCAAGTATGAAAGAAGTTATGTGTGTTTGAATGCAGACACGAACATTCTCATGTGCCGAAGCCTAACCCATGGCGCGTAAGGACAAATATTCTTGTGTACCAGAGCTGAATGTGTTAAGGTCTGGTGTTATTGAGATATTGATGATTCTGGGTGACTCATGCTTATATTTAAAGTTCAGGCAAAAAAGTTATATTTTTATAGACAGGTATATCTATTAAATTTTTTTTAATGAATGTTTAACAAAACAGTTTTTACGTATGTTCAATCCCCTCAACAAAAATTTTTGAAAAATTAAAAACATATTGAAAAATGTGAAAAATAATTTAGAGGGATGAAAAAAGGGTAGATAGAGTCTCCTTATAATAATAATTTTTTATTTTAAACAAAAAAATGACATTAATTTGCATTTATTACTGTCATGGTCAAGAAAATGACCATTTCCATTGTGAGATCTAAAATGTTATATGATTCAACAATAACTTGTTCCTTTTTCCTTAAGTTGTAACTACTGATTAGTATGCTTTTGTAGACCAGTTGATTTTCTACATAATTCCATTCAATTTAAAACCCAGAGTTACATGATCCAGATATCATATCTGAATTGGTACAAACATAAAACTTACTTCACATAGACAGTTTGCTTTGCTTCAAGTTCTCCATACGCTATTGTCTGGTACATACTTCAGTTGGTATTATTTTCATTTTGTTAAATAATTCCAAAAAACAATAAAGTTATTGACTTAAAAATTTACCATTTTAGGGTCCAACATTTTTCATTGTTTCCCTTATGCTGGATTTGCATGTTACAAGCCATTCAACAGCAATGAAATTCTGCCAACAACAACCTCATGTAGTGTACAAGGTAAAAGAGCAGTAGCCTATATTAATTATGTGTCCATACTCATAGCAGCATTAGTAGAGATGATTTCCATTATTTTTGTTAGTGATCTTGAAGAGACAGGCCCAGCACTCCTGCGCAACTGTGTTGATAATCCAGCAGACTGCAACTTCTTCAAAAACTATAACCCTATCAAATTCCCACTAATTCGGCCATTAACTTCAAACGTAATAAAAAATTATGAAACTGTTGAGGGGTGCCTGACGAGACAACCTGTTTAACAGTTTTTTTTTGGTGTCCTGGTGCCTTAAATTTAATTTGCATGAAATTGTTTAATGTTTATGCAGTAGTATCTATGAGTTGATTTTAGCCGTGGTGCTTTCAATAGTGCAAATAAGGTGATATGTTGGTATCCAGCAGAAATCATCTTTTTGTGGCCAAAACAAATGAAGAAAATTCGTATGATGCATTAATTCTATTGAAGCATAGCTACGTATTTCTGGTCAACATCTTGCACTGTGCCCATGTACTACAGTGTGTCATACACAGAGCAACATAATTTTCTTTTAAAAATATGGTTTGGGTTGCTAATGAGACTTATTCCTTTCATTTTAATTTGTTTTGAATGAAAGTAGTGGAGGAGGTTTTGTGAACCCTTGATAGTATTGCATAAGATTGGTGAAATCGAACCTGCATTGCTTCTCACGGCTTGGGAATAGTTTCACTTGAAAAGCTAACATTATGAATACTTTGATATTTTTCAGAGCAGTGTGCCAACATACCTGTTACTGTTTGAATTTGATGTGTGCGTGGACGGTGCATACTTTCTGATATAGTTGATCATTTCACATTACCACCAATGCCATCATATGTTATTTTCGTGACTTCTTGCAAAAAATTGCTAAGAAGACAGAATCTGCTTTGAATGTTGACAGATTGTAAAAGATGTTACAATTTTTATATCACGCTGGACATCTATCTGAAAAATACTCAACCTTCTTTAGACAAGGGATTATTTTCTTTGAAAAGTACAGTTTCCCATTGAAAACAATAAACCATTGGTGCATCATGCTGAAGATCACCTGATATTAAACATAGACTTCAATAGCATAGTACATTATTTTTTTTTAAACAACTGGGTGCATGGTGCAGTTCCTATGTGTCCAGTAATACCCTTGAGTCTCATTTGTACTTAAAGTATATGTAGTTTTCAAGTTACTGTATGATTGTTACAATCATAATAGCATTGTTGCATCATAGTTGCAACAATATGTTGAAGACTGTAGGTAATAACTGTGGTTTCACATATTGCATTTATTTCCGAGTGTTGCATGACCACAAAAGCTGAAGGCATGATGTTGCTTGTTACCAGTTGGCAGTTCTGATTTTATACCTTATTTTTTTGCATTTTGGTGAGTGTCTGATAAATAAGTCCTACTTGACCTTCATTTACATAAGTTCAAAGGTCATAAGCAATGCACCAATGATTGATTTTTATTGAACACATCTTCTGATACATTCTTGCAGCATTCCAACTAAAAACATCCACAGATGAAAAAGATACAAGGGTTTTTTAGTCTGAGCACTAATTTCATAAAAGGTATATGTAAAAATTAAATGGGAACACTGCAAATTTCAACCAGCAATAACTTGACAAATACTGGTCCGATTAAAAAAATTCAAAGTGTTTTGAAATCAGAATGATGAGATCTCTCTTATGAAATTTTATGGATTTCCCACATGGTCAGATTTGTAGCTCTGGATTACGTAACATGGAATCACCCATAATATATGCCTCTCCCTGGTATTAATGAAGTTTTAGTGTGGCCTTCTGTAGAGGATGTTTGTTCATCCCAGCCATAACCCATTACAAGTCTGCAAATGCAATGAATGACTCAGCAGTTCTAATGCAGCGCTGCTGCCACCATGTTGTGGCTGTGCATTGCACTGTAGCTGAAGTAGTAAAGGTACCTTATATAAAGTGACATTTTGATTGCACGTAGATTTATAAATACCTGCTAATGATGGCCTTAACGCATTATGTTCATTGTCAGTGCAGCATACAGGGTTCTCATGCGGTATTGAAAAAGTATTGAATTGTGAAATCAATTCAAGACTTTGAGAAAGTATTGAATTTGGCCAAAATGCACATAAAGTTTTGAAAAAAATAGATTTTCGAAATTCAACCATTTGAATATTCAAATTTTGTTCTTCTATGATGATAGTTTTTAAGATGTTTTCTCTATTGTGTTCCATTAGTAAAATTTTCAAAAAATGGAGCTACAGGGTGACCCAAAAAGATGTGTACCCATGAAAATTTCAATTGTGACTTTGATTAAAAAGCTATTTATTTCAAATTACAATCACACATTATTCAGTTTATGGAAGACCATTCACCAGAGTTTCAACTATTTCTGTCGATTTTTAGTCAATTTATGGCTTTCCCAAGATGTGTTCCAAATGTCCACCATTTCGTTGCAAGCAAACCTGTACTCGTCTGGCAAAGTTGT
>Ga0210059_1006553_pt1 | contig 18647 bp, 10 predicted proteins | sample Ectturendosymbi2_FD_188042 | JGI IMG/M metagenome (GOLD analysis project Ga0210059, IMG submission 188042) | Ecteinascidia turbinata endosymbiont from Florida, USA - Sample 2 (SPAdes) (version 2) | ecosystem: Host-associated > Tunicates > Ascidians > Unclassified | place: Key West, Florida... | reverse complement strand
GCGTGCACTCACTGAGCATTCAAGCGTGCACTCACTGAGCATTCAAGCGTGCACCCACTGAGCATTCAAGCGTGCACTCACTGAGCATTCAAGCGTGCACTCACTGAGCATTCAAGCGTGCACTCATGAGCATTCAAGCGTGCATTCATGAGCATTCAAGCGTGCACTCACTGAGCATTCAAGCGTGCACTCATGAGCATTCAAGCGTGCACACATGAGCATTGGTGACACAGCGGTTAAATTGCAGGTTACGTTTTGTCTGCTGCACTGTTGAAAGCAAATCAATGGCTCTAAAGACTCGAGTTTTAGCCTAGTTTCCAAAAAAACATGAAAACATGGAGCCAAAATGGCCGGTTGCGTTGGCACCCAGGGCAGGTAAAATCGGCCGAAAATGCGAAAACTACCCTACTAGTGACTACGGATGTGCATTATGGAATATTTAGAAGTTCCGAAATATTTGTTTCAAATCCAGAATATTGAATCCTATTCCGAAATAACTTGTTACGAGTAAATTGAGCTGATCGCGCGCAAGTTCAGAACGCAGATAAGCGATCACACGATCTCCTAATTAGTTTGTTGCGTCACCATACAGTGCTGCGAGCTTGAGTGCTTCTTTCTCAAGAACGCGAAGAGTACCACTGAACAACTTTGAAATTATTTGTTTGTCAAGTTGGCTATTTTTCACATTTTCGAATCTAAATATTCGGAAAAACTCTAATTTTCGGATTCGAAAACTGAAGGATTCGACATTCCATTGTATGCATCCCCACTTGTGACGTCACCCACAGAGAACCCCAAACCCATAACTGAAAAAATTTTTTTTCAGTCGAAACTAGAAGACTTCCCGAATCCGTAGTGGGTTTGAACATCTATCTAGCTCTAGCGGCTGGCGATTTATGGCCAGAAATGCACCGACCAGTATAGTGGCTGGCGATTTATGGCCAGAAATGTGCCGGCCAGTATAGTGGCTGGCGCGGGCGTTAAAGGGTTGTTGTAACTTGTCTTTTTAGAGTACCGAAATGACTCAGGTAGGTGTGGAATTAAGTGAAAGAAACACACAAGGAATTTGAATAAAAATTGGAGTAGTCCGTCTTGGAAGCATTCCCGAAATGAAAGAGAACTTGAATGAGAAACAAAACGTTGTTGAACAAACACACGGTTATTTGCTGGGCTGACTGATGGACTCGGTGGTCGAACAGGACCACATACGAAAGGTATTTTAAGAATTGCTGAAACCCATGAAAGAACTGCAACCCCCCCTTTCTTTTGTAAGCACGAAGTTTCTGCGAAATTTAACAACTTAGGTATAGACAGGTACAGAATTAAAGAGTTCGAAAAAAATCTCATTCGTTTTGTCGATGTTGCAAAACCAAAGCCAAGAGCAATGAAGGCAAAGAACTTTACACGACAAAGTGTCAATAACCTCCAAGAAGCTCATCACAGTTTAGCAATATTGCTAAGGAAGAAAAGAGGAGCACTGATTATGACGTTGCAGAAGTCTTCCTCCATAAAAACAAAATTATCACGCAACAGAATCTGCTCCGTGCTGTGCTTGTCACTATGGAAACCATCAAATGTTCTTCAGCATCAGTTGAAGAAGCACTAGATGCGCTCGCACCATCGAAATCACGAAATTGACGCCGAGTGATCAGGAATGTAGAAAGAGTGAAGAAAGCTAACAAAGGTTATTTCATCCCTTGATCTTGTACTTGGGCTTATATAAGCCGATCACTGAGAACATCTCTATCTTGACGATACAGGCCACCAAAGTTGAGTTGTTAGAATCACGAAAATGACTGGACAAGCTTCATACATGATGCTAACCATCACATCCTTCACCTGGTTCTACAGGACGTGGTGGATAACTTATTCCCGTTTAATCTCGGTCCCCGACGTCAACCATAATTTAATAAAAAAATTTACCATAAAACTGACTATTTCTAAAACAATTCCATCAGGATTCCTATAAAACTTGATGCATATGCCAACAACGTTGCTATGCCAACAACGTTGCTAGCGCGGATGTTTATTTCTTAATTTGACGACCAGAAGGAATTTTCGTAGGTTTTAGGCAAAAGCTCATCGCTCACCACCGAAGGCACAGACTGTTTCCAAGTCATGTATTTGCAAACGAGGCTGAGGTCGGTTCACAGCGAGAAGCAGGTCCCGCTACAGGGAGGGTTATTGTTGCTATGGTTTAGGAAGGAATTTGAAAAGCTGAACCTTGTTTAAAAACCAGCCACCAACTTCCAAAGAAAACACACGACGTAAAATAAACGGCTGAACATATTCTTTCTATTCCTGGCGCTTTATGAGGAGCAGGAAGATTTTTACGCCAACCTTTGTATAACTTCTTGCACAGATGTTTTCGTGTGGGTGGGACGGAAGTCGGCGCGGCTGGTTCGTGCGGCTGCTTTGAAACTGGCCAATGAGATCTGTTCAATGATCCACCGCCCATTCTTTTCCGTAGTCTCAAAGCAGCTGGAAGGGACAGAGTCGGTGGTAAATTTGTGGTTTGCTGTATGTCTGTTGATGTGGTGCTTGTGTGAACCGCGTTTCCATGTCGAGGTGATCCTGGCGAGTTAGCTGACTAATTTATCTTTCAGAAGCTCAGTTTAACCTTTTTTTAATTAGCCAAAGGAGAGGTTGCGTCATGGGCTCATCGCTTGCCGGCGTGGATGCGATGTACGTCACTTACCGGTGGCGTCGCTTATAGGTGACGTACTTGGGTGACGACCTTCGGTCGATCCAGAACAGCGCCCTTTAGCGTTCAGACCGGAAAAGCAGAAAACTCTCCATTTATTTAGTTAAGATTCTATTTGAATAAGAGCAGGCGATGCCTACTTTGTAGGCGAAATATATGCTCTGTAAGATCTTAGTGTCTGATTCTGTGCTGAGAAAGGATTTCTTTCAATAGACAGTGTTTATTTAGTTAACGTTTGAGTCTGAGTGAAAGTAAACTTGTAAAACTTCATGATTTAGGAAATGGTAGAATTTTGACATTTCCCTTGCTCGACGCCATGACCCATGCGCCGCCATATTGAAAATCATCACGTCCATCCTCAAGTAACTGGTTTTCGACGTCACCACATGGTTTTTGTGACATCACTGGTCGCTCTGACGTACAGTGTGGGTTTGAACAGAGATGGGTGGGGGATTTTTTAGCATCCGCTCCAAAAATTCTTGCACCTCATCTAACTCCGCGAAGTTTTGGTTTCTTTCCAACATCATGACCTTTATTTGTTGAAAACGAAATCTTTACATGCTTGAAATTCCCAACATAAGGTAGAACTTCATAAAAACTGAATCTTCATTGTCGGTGAAACTAAAGTTCAATCCCTGACATCTGTACAACTCACTCAATGACAACAATGTAATGCCATGAAATCGAATCTGAGATCTATAGTTTTCAAACATGATTTGCAATGCATATCCAACCACTACTCACTTTAAGATTAAAGCTGGAAGTATCTCGTTTCTCTGGAAGTAAATCACGTCATCATCAAGAAACAAATATTTTTGTGCCTAAAAATATCAAACACAAAATTACTTGTAATTTACTGCACTATAAGTAACAGTCGCATATATTCGATCCAGATAAATCGAAAAACTAGCAGACAAAAAGCGTGTTTCATAATTATAGATAGTCATGAAACAGCATGTTGCAAGTAATCCTATAAAAATTTCCAAAAATATAAACTTTCGGCAAAATGGGGCCTGACCATTGAAAACAGAATAACGAAGAATCGAAGTACGCTTCCACCAAAAATATTTCTAGGACACCCTCCGGTGGAAAGAATGCGGGAAAATTTCCAGGATTTCGTAAATCTGCTTTTTGTCAACCTCCGGTGTGGACACGTCATTGCTTGCAATGTGACAATGGAATTTATTTTCACAGCTGTTCAAGTCGTGGTTTAAAAACTGGAATGACGTGATCAAAGTGGATTACACGAAAGCGGCTGAGATGGTTCACAAGGTGGAAGTGAAGCAGGATGCGAAAGAAAACAAAATCGACCTTTCCGCCATCTTCCTTCCCCGCCAACAACCTATGCCCGATACAGAGGTACAGTGGATCGGTTGCTTTACTGCGTCTCATGTGAGAATTATTAAGTTTTCTTTCTTGCCTCATCGCAACGGGTTTTGTGTGCGAAGTCTGAGTCGGTGAGCCATTCAACCCTGCATCATCTTGTCACGTGTTTGAGCATCGTGTCACGTGTTTGAGCATCGTGTCACGTGTTTGAGCATCCCGGCCGTAATGGATCAAAAAAGGTTGAAGCAGGTGAATGTCAGCGTCAAGACCAGACTGGGAAATTGCTGCACGATCTGGGTTCAAGCGAATTTTTTTGCATTCTGCAAAATATAAGTTGGTCAGTTAGTTTATTTTGTTCATCCGTTTTTCAGGCATTGCAGTTGATTGAAGAATGGAACGATGATCTGGATCTTATACAAGGCTTTGTTCTGGAGGGCAAGAAGTTCGTGACCTTGCCGAAGGAAGAGTTCGGAAAGTTCTACACCGAAGACTGCTACGTATTCCTGTGCAGGTTGGTATTTGCTGAGTCAAGTTGCTTCTTGCTCAGCAGTGCAAGCAAGCTGGGGTGGGCGCCCCAGGCCACCCGTGTCATTCCACAGGGCGGACAAAAGCGAGTACAGTCAGACCTCGTTTATCCGAACTGCTTGTTTCGTCAACTAATGTCGGTTAAGATAATCAGAAACGAAAGTATGAGGAGCGGAATTGTTTTCAGAGCAAATGTAAACAAAGGTGACGATGCCAGTCGTCAGTAGAACTCGCCTGAGCGGATGCTCAAAGAGGAACAGAAAAAAAACTGTAGAATCAGACAAACTGCCAACTTGAGCAAATATGTAGACTGCATGTGGAACATGACGAAATCAAACACTCGCAGTTTTTTTTGTATGTTAGCAGATCTGATCGATATACTTCAGCTAGTATGCATTCAGAATCAGATCAAACGGGAAAAAGAACTGTACAAACTGCATCCTGCAAGTTCTGCCACTGTTACATTAATTGTGCGTGGAAAATTGACTTTCACACTTCCATTATGATTTAATAAACAACTAAATAACAGTTGGCTTAATCCGGTTTAGCGGAATTTTTTTCTATTGATTTGAAATATCCGTTCCTAAATTTCCGCGTCGGAGTCGGACAGCGAGGTTTCCGGATGAAAGGGATGAAGTGCATTGGGAGAAATCCGTTCCTATCAGCTTTGTGTCGGATGGCGGGGATTCCGGTTAATCGGAGTTCGGTTAAACGAGGTCTGACTGTATATTGAAGCTTTATTTTTTGCAATTAAATACCAGTATTTTGAACCCCTCTCGTATAATACGCATTTTTAAACAGCAAACGTTCGAAGTGATGGATAGGTAGACCTTTAACTAACTCTTGCAATAGAATAAAGGGGCAGGTAGTAAATGTTTGTGAAGTGCTGCGGTGGCATGAGTGGGTTGTTGCTAATTCTGATGTTTGTTTCTGTTTCTACTATTCCAACCGATGCAGGTATTGGGTCCCTGCTGAGGCTGACCCCGATGATGCTGGGAACGAAGACGAGGAGCCTGAAGATGACACACAGTGTGTTGTATATTTCTGGCAGGTGCGCGAACTATGCATTTGTTGTTTTCATCAAATTTGAAAAAAACGTTTTTCGGGTCTGCAGTTTTTAAGTCCTTGTTTATTTTTGAACGGCTGTTGTATTTATTTTGTCATCCTCAAATAGTCGATGGATTTATCAAAAGTTCTGGTACACGGCCCTGTGAGACGGGCACAGAGCGGAATTGCCTATCTTCTTTAATTCCAGTGAGTAGTTAGCTTGTGCACCAATGTCAACCACTGCAAGCTTCCCAAGAGTCAAAACAGTCTGTCATCTTTTCCTCCACATCAGATGACAAATCAGAAGTAAAGAATCAAGCTTTATCTGTAAATCCTGACCGTTCGGCGGAACTTCTAAGCCAAGCATGACCATTTGTTGTCATTGTTCTGCTTGGTTGACCAGTATTGGTGACGTAAGACACATGACCCACTTGAATTATTTGTGACGAAACTATTGCGTAGTTGAACGGTGGTATTTTGTTTCTCCATGACGGGCACAACTTCTAGCATTGCCAGCCCTGATCTCTGTCACTGGCGTGTTTGTTTCATCACAAGCGTCTTTGTTACAGGGAAGAGATGCAACAAACATGGGATGGTTGACCTTCACCTTCACTTTGCAGAAGAAGTTCGAGTCGCTCTTCCCGGGAAAGCTGGAAGTCGTCAAAATGAAACAGCAACAGGTGTGGGGATTCCCCGCTGGTCATGCTCAGCTAACACTCGTAACTTAAAACGCGCAGTAAAGTTATTGTTTGAAACGACTGCATCAGTTGAACAACTCCATTGCCTGGCCTTTTCATAGAATTGCTTTACGGTCAAAAATAGGAGCAGGATTTACATTTGTTCACAGATTCAATCAACGAAATTGAGCCAAATTTTGGAATGCTGTTCTCAAAAGCATAAGAAACACAGTCAGTTGCTGTTGAACTAATGCACAGGCAGTAGTCATTAGCGGACTGCAAGCGCGTTTTACCGTTCGCCTAACTATGCGGGAATGAATTACTGACTCACCAAAAACGATGTTCATTCCATAATTTCGTTGCACAGAGTTTCGTCCCAAGAAATACTCGCTACTGCCACCGGGTAACTTCCTTTACGTTGTACTTCGGTATAACTGCGCTGAGGTAATTCATTGCAGCATCAAAGGAAATTAAGTTACTTTGTTGAGCGGTCAGTTGTCGTTCATGCTTTTGGTGGTAAACACAACTGAAACAAGAGATCTGTCCGCGTCTGGAAGATTTTTTACACCTTAGAAGGAATGTAAAGAGTCTTGTAACAGGCAATGCAACCAGTCCACAGGTTCCTGTTTATTCGCTTGACGTTTATTGCAATGCAACGAAAGAGGATTGCAGAGCGCTGAGCAAGTGTGCTACCCACATTGCAAGATTTTCAGAACGGGGCTTTTCGGTCTGAGCGTTTCGGTCACGGGGCTTTTCGGTCAGGCTATGAAATCTTGCAGAAATGTTACATGTTAACATTTATTGCAAACGTACTTAAATCAACGAAAGGTTTCATTTGAAAAAAACGAAAAACATGATCCAAGATCCAACAGTTAATCGGAGAGCCATGACCCACCCACCCAGGCCACCCCTTAGAATCGCTACTGTGTATAACACTAGCTAGCGTGACATTTCGCCTGCCTATATAATAATTTGAATAAACAACATTAATCAGTTCTTTATGTACAGAAATGTCGTGACCGAAATGCCCCGTGATCCAATCGGCCAGACCGAAAAGTCGTGTACCTCAAGATATCATGCTTTGAGATGACTTGGTATTTTAATGACTGTTTGCTCACGTCTTTTTACCGCATGGTTATCATTATTTTTTAAGGGAATGAAAACATTAATTGAAAAAAAACGCTTATTTGGTAAGTTACAAGCTATGTAACAAAAGACGCTTGAAGTTAAATGTAATTTCTTTTGATTGTTGAAGTGCGTTGTATATATGTATCCCGTAGGTATTGAAGTAGCCTGGTTAAGAGTTTACTGCAGGCCTGCACAACATGCGGCCCGCGAGATCTTTTCTTGCAGCCCGCGAGAACTCAGTTGCAGAAAATGTTGCAAAAGCCCGACTTCGGATAATTACTTGTCCTTTCAGAATTTCTTCCACACTATGACGAAATAGACTTTTGCATCCCGCGGCGAGTTTATGTTGATCAATTTGGCCCTTCGAGCTTTCTGAGTTGTGCAGGCCTGGTTTACTGGTTTGTAAGACACAGTTCTTTAGGATTAAATCCCAAAAGCAGCAACTAAGCATTGCGATGTTGTCTGCGTATAATTTGTTTAAGTGTTCATCACCATTTGCAGAAAATATTTTGCCAAACAGAATAGGAAGACTGCTTGGTTTTGTGAAGATCAATATACTTTTTTATGCGAGTGTGGCTTAGCCAGGTATAAGGAACAACAGAACAAACTTTAGCCTTGCGACAAGCTTCTGAAGAATCTGCTGCTTGTTTCTGCTTTCATACTTCTACGATGATTAAAACTTGCACGTATCTATTTTTCCATAGTTGTAAGCCTGACAGACAAATGGTGGCAAGTAAGTCGATCACAGTTTATTTCACAGGCAAACCAGTTTCGCGTTTTTTCAACGCTTCTTCAGTCCTGTAAACCGTAAGACAAACGTTACAGGCGAAAATATTGGCACTTGAAAACAAGTGTAGAAAGAAACACGCACAAACTGTAGCTAGTTGTAATGAGCAATAAATTTGCAAAGTTAAAAGGCTGACCTTCCTAGAGCTTCATAAACCAGCCACTGCTAAGAAACCTGCGTGTGGCAACGTACGGCGAGAGGGACGGTGGTGTTCTTCAGCTGATTTTGTTGATCCAACCATTCTTACAGCGCACCATGGTTGTTCAGCTAATCGTGCATCGTGGGTCATACGGCAAACTGTAGTTCGTTTAAAATTCGAAACTAAATTCATGTTGGTGGATGGTCTTCAGTGAAACCCTCTCCCATCACTTGTTGAAACGACTTCAACTCAATTCAGAAACATTTCTGGAAAGAACTTCGGAAAGATCTTGAAACCAGCCCAGAGGGATTAGCGTCTAACGCAGTGGATGGGCGGTAAGCCTTGTCTTGGCGAGCCCAGTGCTTCAGCTGCCTGTGTATGAGACTGCGTGGTGTCATTTACGCGAATAACCAGATGTTTGTTGATGCACAGGAGAATTTGAAGTTCTTGTCTCATTTCCACCCGAAGTTCGTGATATCACGAGGCAGCAGGAAAATGGCGAATGCTGTGCTGGAAGGAGAAGTAGAGGTGCGCCCCCCCTGTCTTTGTAACTTGCTGGGGCGAAGGGTGTCTCTCTCGTGTGTATTGTGACGTGTATTACCTGCGTATAGCGACCGCAGCCAAAAGTACTTCTATACCTGTGTTAAGCAAACTTTAAAATAATTTTGTGCCGATAATGATAAAGAACTTCCTGCAGAACCGCCCCTCTTAGAAAACAGTAGCACGCACCCCGGAGCTCAGGCCGAAGAGCATGTACCTCGCTATACGTTGACAAGTCATTGCTAACAAACAATTTGATTTACAAGATCCATGACAGGCGGGTAAATGTTGATGCGATAGCCTAGTAACCATGGAAGTCTAAGCGTTGGAGGTGGCCACGAATGCGCAATGGCCACCACACTGTAGCATGATACGCTTTCTGCCACATCACTCTCCGGTGGCTGCCTAGTGACATGCAAAGCTACTTGGAAAGTATTTCGCCAACGAAATGCAGGTGATATTTATCACAGAGAATGGCCATGCATCGTTGTGGGGGACACCTGCTTCCACCCACTGCTCCCCCGGGCCGCTTGTATCGATTGCTTAAACCAGGGGTCTCCAAACGTTTTTATCAGAGGCCCACATAAGTTATTACGCAACAGTCCGAGGGCCTGACATCTTACATAATGTTATTGTTTCGGGATATCTTACATTCTACCAAGTCAAAAAATTTTCGTAATGATGTTATCTTTTTATTATTACTGCAGCAAAATGTCTCCGCAGGCCAGATGAAATGTCTCCGCAGGCCAGATGAAATGTCTCCGCGGGCCAGATGAAATGTCTCCGCGGGCCAGATGAAATGGCTTCGCGGGCCGGATTTGGCCCGCGGGCCGTAGTTTGGAGACCCCTGACTTAAACGAATGCTACGCCTTGTTGTTTTTGTGATAGATCATCCGATCTATTTCTATTTGATTCTCGTTACGTTTGAAATGAAAATATATTATCTTTCGAAAGTCATTACAGTTTTATTTGTAGCTGTTTGCACTTCCTGTAACGGTCAAACTTAGCTCTGTGATGTCATTCACAGAGCCAGACGCAGTTCTATCAGATCCGGTCAAACAACGGGTTGCTGACGGCGAGGTGCATTGAAGTGGATTCGAACCCTCGACTGCTAAATTCTGAGTTCTGCTACATTTTGAAAGTAAGCACCACTGCATGATGTTCTCGCTGAACAAAAATTTGTGTCAGTTTGTTACCTTGGGATATTTCCCATGTAAAGCTGTCAACCAACTGTTTAGCGCTGGTTGGTAGTTTCGTAGAGCAGCGGTTGGTTTTTCATCCTTGCTTGTGTTTAAACCGGAATTCCAAAAGACATCTCAGCCTGTCTCATATGTAGAAGGGCGTGGCTGTAGCAGGCTAGCGCCAAAAGCAAGGAGTTACGAAATTTCTCAACTAAAATCATGTCGACTGGTAAGCCGGGTACAGAAAGCGAACCAAAGTTTGTCCAGTTAGATGTTGCAAAGATAAACATGCAAGTCTTTCGCCCTACCTGTGCTTCACAAACATTTGACATATTTGCGTTTCACCATCAGCAATTATGCAATTGAACTTGACTGCTAGAAAAGTTCAACATATTTCGGTTGTTGCCCGCCTATGGATGCAAAATGCGAATGGAATAGTTTTGAACGAACCCGTAAACGGAAGCACAAATTTCATGTCACATCCTGGTGTCATTATGATGTAACCATGAGGGATTGTTATTCAGGTTCCTTTCAACAGTGGCGACAATGCAGGGATAGTTTATGGATGGATTGGTCGGGTGGCAAATCCGAACGAGGCGAGGCTCATGGAAGACCTCATATCCTTCATGTTCGATGATGAGTTCAGTGTGCAGGTCTGTACGTGTTTAACTTGACTGGCGCCGCCGCTTTGTCCTGATATGGATTTAATAGAAACCGAAAGTCAGGCTCATTATGGCCCCATTTTGTTAATTTTTTTGAAGTATATGACAACATTGACTCAGCTTTTAGAGCATCCAACCTACGTTAGTCTCCGTAAGTAACAACTTATTTTTACATCTACTTTGAACAATAGGTTTATACTTCTTGATTCAGTTTCTCGTCTCTATGGCAACGGCTTCACACTCAAATCTTCTGCACTTCCCGATCACTTGTTTTACTAAGTCAGGGGTAAGCAAAAAAATGTCTCCGAGGGCATTTTGAGCGGTCTGCAGGGCAGCCACACGTACATAGAAAGTACATATTTCGAGTCTATGTTAAAGTAATTTTATCGATTAGATCAGAATTCTCGAGGTTTTATTCCACACGTTTCATTCGAAACCGCATTTTTCTCAACTTGAAGTATCTATTGTTACTTTCATTTTGTGCTAGATAATGTAAAAAGTTTTTGTTAAAGGTTTAAAAGCGATGATAGATGTAATATATGCGGCCTCGGTAGCGCTAAACTCTTCAGTGCTGTCCTCCGTAGAAAATCTTTGCCCATCCCTGACTTTGGTAGTTACTTAACTTTCAGACGACGCAGACTTCGGAAAGTTCGCTTTGACCCAAATCACGAGGAATCTTTTGGGTGATTTAATTTTACCAAGAGAATGTTAATTGATGCAAAAGCTCGAACAAGTATCATGGCAAATTTTTTGTTGTATACTGTCATTGATAAACGTCTCTCGTGTATCTGATGTTCCAGCACTATTTGTCTTTTCGATGCTTTTCTCATGCTTAAGAGCAGCAGTACAGCTCATCTTTTGAGCTGACTGTGAACTCATTTAAATTTTTTATTAATCTGGTCTTTTTCGAATCGGAAATTTTCATTTTTGGCATGCTCACTTTACAATCTTGCTCGCTGTACAAGAAATGTTACAGTTTCACAAAAGTTAAACTTTAGACATTCATTGTAATTTACAAAGAAGCGTTAGCAGCTCAGCTTTAAACTTAAGGAACAGTCTACGTCAGTCAATTTAGTAAGAGTCTAAACCAGCTATGTCCAACCCAAATGGCTTACTGAGCCAAAAATTATGTCACTATCTCAACTAGGGCCGCACATTGAATGGCTTAGTTTGATCTTTTAGCAAACTGAGGTTAGGATTCGAACACTTTCCGTATCTTAAACTAACTGCAATAGTAACGACTCCACTTCATAAGTGTGATTTCATGGGTACTTTTAGCACCAAATGGAACAAGGGTAGAAATCAGAAACTGGTAAACAGTTTTGCCTCAAATTGTCAGTGGACATATGGAAATCTCCCAGCACGTGGTACAGACGTGATAAAGTGGCCCCGAAGACCACCTGCATCGAAAATGTCAAATTTAAGATCATTATCAATATAGGCCGCCGATTGGACATAGCTGGTGTAAGCTCTGAGATCGAAAAGTGCCTTTGGCTCTTGAGCTCTCGGCACTCGATGACCTTCTGCAGTGTTCATATTATTCAGTGACCAGATTGTGTGTTGCAAAATAATGCGTTGAGACGACGTAACAATGCTAATTGACATCAAAAAAGCACTTTTTACAAAAAAGGTGCTTCCAATGCTTGGTGCAACTCGGCATGAGAACTGTCACTGCCTCCCTCGTCCACAAATAATTATCCATTTTCAATGTGAAAACTGCAGTTTACAAAGTTGTAGGATTCAATTTTTTGCATTTTCAAGTAAAAATGAAAAGTATTTTATGACCTTAAACAGAAAATATGACTTCAACTGACATTACAATAGACCGTCATCCTTGTTGGTTTGACAATTTTCTGTACCACAAAAATATGACTTTTACTGGCTCCAGGTATCATGTAATGAAGGCTGAATTATATGTGTTTTTGTGCGTGTGATTGGGTGTGGTGTTAGTAGCTTTTTTTTCATAAAAACTAAAACAATTACAGAAATCATTTTTTGATGTTTATTCAAGCAGAGGGTCTGTTCCAGGAGAAGCTTTGAAACCCTGCTCACAGTTGTTTTGTTCCTGACGACAAATTATTACATAGTTTGATGGGGGGGGCATTCGCGTATTGCTCAGTGTGCATCAGTTTGAAGTTTACTGCATCCGAGGATCATTATTCACCCGGGACAGTTACGTTTTACATTCTGTGTTTGTGGCTTCGCAGATTCTCAACGAGGGGGAAGAACCCGAAAACTTCTTCTGGGTTGGAATGGGGGGGAGATTCGAGGATTATGACGAGGACGCTGAGTTCCTTCGTCATGCTCGCCTGTTCCGATGCTCGAACGAGAAAGGATTTTTTTCCGTGTCTGAAAAGTGCGCAGATTTCTGCCAAGATGATCTCGCTGATGACGACATAATGATTCTGGATAATGGGCAGTTTGTACGTCATACTTTGAATTTTATCAAGTTTGGTGATATAACGTAATGCTTGTTGTTGATGCTAAAAGAACGGTGCAGACAAGCGAGGTGTTGAAGCTCTGTCCTGCTCCGATTTGTTGCCGACGAGTGATGGTTGACTTGAAATATTTATTGCAACTGTTCGTTGCTGTGGCTGAAGTGCTTTGGACACGAATGGCAAGTGTTTGCGTCAAGATTAAGGCTTTTACCAACCACTTCGTCTTCAGCTGAAAGTGTAGTGGAAGCATGCGAGGTTTTCACAAGGTTGATGACATTGGACCCAACCCAAAATACCCACCAAAAACACAAAACCCACTCTTTACTTTCCCTTTGAAAACTCTACTTTGACGTAAAAAGCAAAATAAGCAGCACACTTGCACAAGTAACTAAAATTTTCACTCTATCAAAAAAAAACGAACAGCAACGAAATTTAAAGGACTTGAAAAAAAGAGAATAATTCGAACCGTTTGAGTAAATTCTACTGGTTATCTTCTTCACTTCTGTGAAATCAGTATATTTTGATCAATTTTTCTTCCTTCTCTGCATCCAAAACTGTTTCTGATGTTGGACCATACCAAACCATATGTTGAAGAACTAGCAGGGTATGCATATAAGCTTGATGTGAAACTGCAGAGGTTGTGTGGGAGTGAGTTCTCTGTTTGCTGTGCGCGTGCTTACCAAGCCGTATATACCACTTCGGAGTGAACTGACCAACAACACTTAGTCAAAACAAAGATGGGGTACATTTTTTTACCCTCAATTTTGAATGCCATAATAGGTATAAGTTATTATATAATTTTGAAAAAGGTAATATTACATGATTCAATAAAAAAATTGGGAATGGGGTTTTTGTGTTTTTCTTTTGAAAAAAAAGCAGCAAAAACCATGCCGCACAAAACCCAAGTGGGTTGTTTTATTTTGAAAAAACTCGGGTTTTTCTAAACCCTGGGTTTTCAAATATATTAAGTCATGCAGTGGTGGTGATCCTGTCTGGTGAGAGAAAAGAAATCTTGACTGGTTTTGTGCGGCACGGAAAATGCGACTGAAATATAAAAAAAGCTTATTTCAGGCACTTTATGTATTTCTCCACACATTATTTCAGGAGCGGTTGATGGACAGCAGGGAACCGCTGACCCGTCTGTAGATTAGTTTGAATCTGGTTTAAGTGGAAAAATGCGCGGTATTATTTGTACTCTTGCTGGTTCATTTAAAGCTCAGAGTGCTCTACGCCTTCTGTGTTGATAGTTAATCATAATTTCAAAAGTACTTTCCTGTTATGGAAATCAGCCACGGCGATAAAGCTGCTCGTGAAAGAGTAATGCGAAGCAAGGATCGGTTTTATGAACCTTTCCTTCTGCACAGCTATTCTGAGTGATCCTGGGGTTTCCTCCATTAAGCTCGCTGCTCAAGTGAAGAGGAAGTTGGCGACGCCGCCGTAGAAACTTTAATGTATAGCTGTTTATTTTGTTGCACTACACATGGGAGGATATCGCGCCACCCTCCCTGTCTAACTTCGAAGTGAGATCCGCTGGTCAGTGGCTTCTCTACTAACAGAATGTCGCAGTCAAACTGATAACGATGAAACGAGACATAAACGTTGCCCATCATCGAATGATGAAGGATGTTCGCTGTGTTGTAGCGTGGATTGTTAGCAAGTGAAAGACTCAGCGTAAACTTGTAATCATTGCAAAATACTTGTTTCTTCAGTTAAAACATAACAACCTTATAGTTCGTAACTATATTTGAAACAATTTTTTATATCCCTACTCTTCTGACATAACATCCATCGCCTTGCCGTCCTAATGTTTCCGAGCATAATCACATTAACAATAACTAGTTAAAAATGGGAGGTTGAAGTCTTCCAGCAAATTAATTACCGCTCTCTCTGCCTACCTGCCTCAAGGGTTTCGACTGACTCTTGTGCAATATTCTTAATAATTGTGATATGCCAAGTACAGTTTGCGTGTGGTAAGGACTACCTGTTAATTTCACTCTACATGACAAGCTGTTACAAAATGATAGATTTGTTCTCTAGTGTGAGTTTCTATGAAGTGTTAGTGAAAAGTAAATCTCCCGAGTTTCTTAGAAAGCCTGGATTTGATTTGATGAAAGCGAATTAAAAAATATGTTGACAAGCTGCAATTAATGTTTTTTCTTCAGTATATTAATGATCTTCCTAATGCATCAAATTGTATTTCTTATTTGCTGATGACACAACATTGCTCCAATTTTAAGCACCTTTAATGAACATAAAATATCAATACGTAAAAACTGTCCAGAATGCAACAGCGGTAAGATGTCCCATATAACATTTATAATCAACAAACATTGCAAATCACTTGAAATCGTAATTCTCTTTATAGGGGTGCACAGTTACTGGCCGGTGTCAACAGCTGCTGACTACATTGTAGGGTCGGTTCTACACCGGTTTGCTCTCCTCAAAAAACTTTTTTCGCATGTATTTCTATAAAAGTAGATGGGTTGCCATTGCCCCTTGATATAAGTTTGTTGAAATGTTGTTCTGGTCAGCACTTTACTGAGCATCATCCGCTTTCGTTTGTCTTCAAACATGCGAGTCGCTCATCGTTGCTGCGTTCACGCTGTTGCTTTATTTCTATTCAATCCAGTCTTCCTCGTAAGATGTCATATTTAGGGTTCCCGCGGAGTCAGGAAAGGCTTGGAAAATTTTTGGCATTTTCCTGTCTGGAAAAAAGTTTTAGTCTGTTACTACGGAAAAAGAAAATAATTTTCCAGACTTAATCTTTTGACATACATTTTCATAATTTTTGTTCATGATGAATTTAATTTTACTTATTTCGTGTTAAATATTATAGTGCCTGTATTTGACCTGAGTATGTCATTTGGTAAAGTTTAATCTGGAAAATGTCTTTGAAAAGTCTGGAAATGTGTTCAAAATTGCGTAGGAGCTCTGCATACATGTTTCTGAGTTGTGCGGACCTGAGCTAAGCCTTGCTATGATAAAACCATTCACTTCTTGCTGCAGTCGTCTGGTTGACCTCATTGCTTCCTCTTCCCTAGTCGCCCTGTCTGTCTTATGCTACTTGGTCTGACAGCTCAGTCAAAACCGAACTGCTACACGAGTTCAATAAAATATGTGTTAAGTGTGTATGTTTGCATTATGCATTTTGTTTGTGTCGTAAGTGTGTTGCAAGTGCGTCCAATATGTTGGTTTTGTGTTAAATAAGTTGTTTGTGTGTCAAACGTGTTGCTTTTGTGTGCTGTCCGGTCCGAGCATGCTTTCACACATCTGCACACTCATGCGCAGGTCTTCATGTGGGTCGGGACTCAAACAAGTCAAGTTGAAGTGAAATTAGGACTGAAGACTGCATCGGTTTGTGCTTCACCACATAACTTCTCGATTGTTGTTCAGTTTTGTCTTAAATCTTCGTATAGACGTCATCCAATGTATAGAGCGCTACGTAAATCAACCTAAGGCTAGTTTGTTTACATAGATGTACTTGGAAGATTAAAAGATCAACTTTGTATCTTCGAGTTCATTGCACAGAATAACATTTCCACATGAACTTTTTCAGGTTTACATTCAACACTTGAAAAGCAAAGGAGTCAAGCGAAGTCTTAAATTAGTGCGGAAAGGCAATGAACCGTGGCAGTTCGTCAGATGCTTTCACGCATGGGTGCCTTTCAAAAAATCATAATCTGGTTGTTGTTGTCGTCATGCCGGCTGTGACGTCATCAATCAGCACGAGATTTGTATTCGCGAGTTTGCGAATACCTAACCTTGTTTCTATACGGCTGCTTTTTTAAGTGAAAATATTCAATTCGAAATTTTGCTAAACGCGAATTATTTGCTCGCAATGACCAGTTCTAGGCTTGCGACCACTTTCCTGATCTTTCGCACATTTCGTTCGCACTGGACACACCAGTAAAATGGACAGGATGTCCGTGAGAAGATTTTTATTATTCTTTTATTTCGCATTTGTGTGCCTCGCATCGCTTTCGCCATCTTTCCCGACGTGCAACAATAGTCCGTGAAAGAGCGAAATGTTTGTTTTATTTGTACATCACGATGTTCTGCCATTAATGTTTGTTCAGCATCTCTGCTCCGTATATAGTTCTACACTGGGTAGTAATGGAGTAACAAGCAGACTGCAATTTGTTGTCGATGTTACATAAACACTTACATCGTTGAGTCCGACCACCCGTGATTTCCAGCCTCAACTGTGTCTGCTTCAAAAAAATGTTTTTCGTCAAAAATGCAGTTTCTTTCAGAAAACATGAGAAAACATTGTCTCGGAAACACATGGATGACGTCTTGCTGCTCTCAGTTACTCTAAAAACTTCGTTCAAGTTTTATCCACGTCAGCTTTTGTGCGAGTCGTTACGTAATGGCAAGGGTGCCACTACAGTGACGTCGTTGTGACGTCACATGTTCGTTGTACATAAAAGATCGCATAGTTAGCAATGTTGATGACGACAAACAACTTCCAGCGTCAGGTTGGGCGATAGCGCATTGTGACGTGATCGGCAGGGTTAAAGGTCAACCACATTATCTACGTATGCGATGCTTGGAGGCGACGAACCAGACTTCTGGTCTGTCATGCAAAGTTTTCTTTGAACACTTATCACATTGTTTGTGGCATACTTGCTCGTGTCCATAGGTTTTAGTGAAAAAAATAGAACTTCTGTAAAAACTTAGTTTGATGGTTGTCCAGGACACATTCCTGTCATTGTTATGAATCGAAGCACCTGCCGGAAAACTATGTAGTGTTTCTCCTTGTTGAGTGTTGATACAAGTTCGTGCACTGGAAGCTTTCTGTCCTCTTATTCTTCGCGTTGTCCCTTCACGTCAAGGATATTATTGCGACCCATTAGAGAGAAAGCGCTTGGCGCGTGGCGTTGAAACAAACTGCTGGTTTGCTTTGACCCCTGCTCGTGGCTGTAACATATTCAGAGGAGCATATATTCCGCAGTCTGTTCCATCATCTGCATTTATCGATTATTATTATTATTGTTGTTTACTTCGTTGCTGCGATTTGCGACGAGTCAGTAAACTCAGTTGCTATAAACTCTGTTGTAGTTGTCTTTTCACTAACTTTCGCATAGAGATTTTTTACTACCATTGAATAATTTTTAAGGATTGTCGATCCCTTTTTCGTAATTCAAAGAAGCGAAATTTGAACACAGTGTGGAACTTGAATTGCAATGTTTGCCCGGACTTCCACGGTGGGGCGCCATTCTCGACGCGCTGGAATTTGCCCCCTCAAAGACCAACCTGCTCAGGTGCTCTGAAACTTCAACCCGACCTGCTTCAGGCCAAACTGGGCAACAATTTTCCCGATATCACCCAGTCTTACTGAAACGTTGCAGGTGTGCAAGCGGGTTTATCGATGACTCGGCCATTATCCTCGAGCTCAACTGACCCGAAACATGATTCTATTTTATGAAAGAATTTCCCTCCCAAAAATGTGTTGAGGTATGCATAACGGCCGGGGCGGATCCAGGGGGGGGG
>Ga0210059_1006552_pt1 | contig 18647 bp, 10 predicted proteins | sample Ectturendosymbi2_FD_188042 | JGI IMG/M metagenome (GOLD analysis project Ga0210059, IMG submission 188042) | Ecteinascidia turbinata endosymbiont from Florida, USA - Sample 2 (SPAdes) (version 2) | ecosystem: Host-associated > Tunicates > Ascidians > Unclassified | place: Key West, Florida... | reverse complement strand
TTCTTGTCTTTGTTTGTGCATTGCTTAGTGTCGCACTAAACCAGTTGTTTTCAACTTTTTGTACCGGGACCCATTACCGCAACCCACTCTAACCCAACACCCCATCTAAAACTTGAATTAAGCAAACGTAATACTTGTGTACATAAAATATCTATCAGTGGCCCCTCCAACCATGGTTCACGACCCCCAGGTTGAAAATCATTGCACTAAACCAACAATACAATTGAATCAGGCTGATGATACTGCGCAATTTCTTTACTTAAACTTTGCCAAAATGTAGCAACTCCGAAATCGAAACAATAATTTGTTGGTCTGGCCGATTCAGTCTGAGCCGTTTCGGACATGGGACTTTTCGGTCTTGGTCATTTTGGTCTCGAGACATTTTGGTCAGACTATGAAATCTTGCAGAAATCTTACATGCCAACGTTTTATTGCAAACGTACTAGAATCAACGAAAACTCTAATTTACAAAAATGCAAACGTGATCCAAGATCCAACAGTTAATCAGCATCTACACATGATTTTCATGTTAATTTTACTGCAAACATACTTAAAACAAGTTGGTATAACACCGACTAACATTAATCGTGAAATTGCGCCAAGAACTTTTTCATAAAGCTTGCATGGAGAAAACTTCCAAAATTCCTCCGAACTTCACAGAAAACAGCTTTGTTTTTGGACGCATAAATTGTGAAAATGCACCCAGAAATCTTTTTGGAAATCTTGAATGTGGAGAGCTTCCAAAATGCATCTGAACTTCACGGCAAACAGCTTCGTTTTTGAACACAAAAATCGTGATAATGCACCCAGAAATTTCTTTATAAACCTTGCAGGTGAAAACTTCTGAAATGCGTCTGAACTTGGCATGAAACAGCTTAATTTTTGGACACATGAATCGTGAAAATGCACCCATAACTTCTTCTGTAAACCTTGCAAAGAAACTGTAAACCTTGCAGAGAGAACTTCTAAAGTGCAGCTGAACTTCACAGCAAACAGCTTCGTTTTCAGATGCAAACATCGCAAAAATGCGCCCAGAAATTTTTTTGTAAACCTTGCAGGCAGATAAATTCCAAAATCGGTCTGAACTTCACATAATTGCACCCAAACTTTTTTCATTTAACCCCATCAGGCGAAAATTTCCAAAATGTGTTTGAACTCAAGAGCAAATAGCTTCATTTTTAGATGCAAAAACCGAGAAAATGCATGCATATCCTTTTTATGAAGCTTGCACAGAGAAAACTTCTAAAATCCGTCTGAATTCACGGCAAACTGCTTCATTTTTGGACGCAAAAATCGTGAAAATACACCCAGAAATATTTTTGTAAACCTCGAATGCGTCTGAACATCACTGCAAAGAGTTTCGTTTTCGGACACAAGTCGTTAAAATGCACCCAGAAAATTTTTTTTGAACCTTGCAAGCGGAGAACTTCAAAAATGCGTCTCAACTCAACAGCAAACCGCTTCGATTTTGGACGCATAAATCGTGAAAATGCGCCCAAAACCTTCTTCATAAACCTGGCAAAGCCACAATTTCCAAAATGCGTCTGAATCAACAGCAAACAGCTTCATTTTTGGACGCAAAAATCGAGAAAACGCGCCCACAACTTTTTTATAAAGCTTGCACGGAGAAATCTTCCAAAATCCGTCTGAACTTCATGGATAAACAGCTTCGTTTGTGGATGCAAAATCGTGATAATGCACCCAGAAAATTTGTTATATATCTCGCAAAGCGAAAACTTCCAAAATGCGTCTGAACTTAACAGCAAATAGCTTCATTTTTGGACACACAAATCGTGAAATTGCGCCTGTAACGTTTTTATAAACTTGCAAGCAGAGAAATTCTAAACTACATCTGAACCTTTTTTCACCGCTCACTGCTGTATATCCATGTTGTGACCTGAGAACGGCTTAAATCATGAAAATATGTTGCACACATTTTTGAAAAAATAATGAACTTTTGTTGTGAAATTTTCTCCTGTGGAAGAAATTGCGTCCAAATGTGCAAGTGCCGATTTTCAAAATTTTTGTCGGCTTGTGTCCAAAAAAAGTGCCGAAAGTGCCATTTTTTTCGGCTTAGAAGGAACACTGTAGTTCAGCCCAGTATGTTTGACTTTCAAGCATGGCACTGTGCAGAGCCACACAGCAATGCCTGCAGTAACAATGTGTTTCCTTCCTGTGTCGATTTTTCAGGCAGACCCTACATAGTTTCTGCAGTTTTTTTTTATGAAGTGACGGATAAACATCCAAGAAATTGTGTTTGCATCCATGATGCAGTTGATCTACAGGATCCATTCTTAGTTGGTTGGAGGGTCTACGAGCAGACACCATCATTTTCCTCATGGCAACCACTGAACTCTGCACCAAGGTAGCGAATAAATTTGTACACAATTGTATGCAAAGTTATGCATCTGGTTGCACTCTTTGTTTAATAGAGTATAATCCTGTTGTAACTGTTCTTTGAATTGTCTGAACCTATACTCCAATAAGTTTGGTATATTATTTTAGTGTTGTGTAATTGATATGTCTCATGTTCCATTCAACTTGAGGCACAGCAAGACAATGGAAAATGTTATGTGTAAAAACGAATAGAAGCCATAGCTGGAACCATGTTGTGTAAAAAGAGAGCTACAGAGCCAGAGCTACACTCATGATTCATGAGTGGCACACTTGACACTGCTCCAGCTCTGGAGCAGCGTCAATTTTACATCGGCTCCGCAGCCCAGAGTAGTACAAGGGACCTGTTGCAACCTCTTTGGGGGTGTTGCGTTGATTGTGTGATTCACCACAGACGGGATGTGCGTGAAGAATAACACCATCATATATGCAGCGCGAGCAAGCAATAGTAAGAGATTGCGACGCATGATCTGTATTGTTGCTTGCTGTCACGGTTTGAAGCTTTGCGCACATGCCGCTCGGGATTTCCGATTGCAACAGCCCCAACATTCCACAAACCAAGCTAGTGGTAGAAAACAACAAGGTCAAGGTTCTGTGGGAGCCCCAAATAAGAACAGACAAATAGAAGCTCACAGACCCAAACCAGTAGTAATAAACAAGCAGACTGATAAAGGGATGATACTAGAGGTTGTTGTATTGAATGATACACATATATGTTAAAGAATGAAATAGAGAAAACTAAAACCGAGCCAAAAACTAAAAAAATGTGGAACATCACAGCCAGAGTAGCATCAATCATAATAAGAACTCTAGAAGCAACTAGCAATAATGTGGAAAAACAAACAAGAAATTACCAAACAAAATCGAAACACCACAGCTGACAAAAACAACAATATTGGCAGTGCAGATTCTCTATGAAAGATGCAACAGCTCCCCACCTATAGATAGGACTATGAAATTATAGAAAACACCTTACTCAACACAAGAGTTGTATGAATAAGAGAAAACAAAGTGGAAAAATACAATGTGACACTTTGGTTAGTGGGTGGTTCCCCCATAGCAATATCCACAGTTACCAGGTAGTTTTGGCAGGAAATTCAAATCCCAGAAGGTAGATAATGTTAGGCATTTTCTAGCTTTAGGCGAATTTGGTAAGCATGGCAAACATTTTGTTACCTTTACACAAATCAATTGCCAACATATCAAATCATTTCCAAAACATTTTAGACTACATACCACTGCAACAAGCCTGGACCTACCAGATCCACTCTTTTGCAAAAAAAAGCAGCTAATGCTGGCATTAAACAATTAAACTTTATAAACATGCCTACATAACGTTTCTAATACATTATTTCCTGCTTTCCTAGCATTTCACAGTAGTGTTTCCAATACGGGGTCAAATTTTAAAACCAGGGTTTCAAGTAGCTGCGAAAAAAAACCCGGGAAAACCCAGGTTTTGAAATGAATGCGATATTGAGTGATAAAACTCAGTGTCATTATGAAATTACTATTGTTTGTCCCTGCGCAATTTATTATTAATTAAGTTTAAAGCACAGGTTTTCAATGATGTTTATAATACTGACGCATGAGAACCAAAGCACATTTTAATCATTCAGTTTACTTCTGCGTTTTGTCACAAACAGTCCCGTGGCTGACAAATCCCTTTCTGGTTCCATTGATTCAAGCTGATTTGGGCTTGATTGTAAAGTAAGGCATGGTACAGTTATTCAGGTTATTTGACCTCTTCTTTGTAGCCTCAAAAAGACTCATTTTCTTTTTCACAATTTGTGATTGGATCTCTTTCTGAGCTGGAATAGTTTTGTGGTCTTCACCCTCATGGTTTACATTGATTTTGTGCTTTGATTTCAAATGGTTGATCATCCTTTCAGTGCTTGAACCACCTTTGGTATAACAGAGCACAAATTGCACTTTGGTGTTGGTTGAGCCTTGTTGCATGAGAAACGGCTCTAACCTTCTGATTTTCTTTGATTACTACCGTCTTTAAACTGAATGTGTATGATTAAAAATCTACTTAAAGTTATTTCTAAAAGAAAGCCAAATATTTTGCAGAAAGTTACTGCAAACTGAAAAGGAACGAATGGATTTTGTGAAGGATCATAGCTTGTATATGAACTAACACATAACACCTTGTAAAGGAACTAACTAGCAACTACGGAACTACAGCATGCCTTAGAAAAACTACCTCACATGGTAGTTATTTAATTAGGTGAACGAAAAGACTAAAGTTTGCGTACACACCTATTATGTGCAAAATGATGTCACGATCCATGTGAATAGGTCAGTTGAACGAAAATATAAAAAGGACCAACAACGAACATATGATAGTCACCAAGCAAAACCCACACCTCATGATAACAGTTGAAAGTTCAAAAATGCTAATTTGGCTGTTACACACGCCATCTGCAACTTCAGTGTTATCAGAATTAACTAATATTTTAATGCAACATCAATTCCGGGATTTCAAAAATACCTAGGTTGGTGGTTGAAAAAGCCTAGTTTCAGGTAGTAGAAATAGCCAAAAAACCTGGGTTTCAAGTTTGGGAAAACCCAGGTTGAAAACACTATTTAGCAGCATATCAAAGTATTTACATAGTACAAAATCAGTCACTGCTGCAGGGTCTTAGTTCTGCCTAGGTGGACCAACTGTAAAGAACTATGCTTTCAAACAGCCTCTGAACCAGGGAGTTCAGGTTCTCATTCCAAGACCTAATATTACTTAAACTCAATCTAGGACCACCTTTTAGACCATTTCCAGAAGTGTAAATTAGAAAAAACATAAATTAAATTCCTAAGAATTTTCAAAGCAAAAATGTAAATTTACATATGCCGAGAACAGCTGCATAGAATCATTCCTATGTAGATCTACATAGCCCAGAAAAAAGTGTTAAAGAGCAATTGCAGTGCTCATCTCTTCACATTTAAGGTAAACAGCACCAGGCATATGCAATGACTCAGGAAGAATTTTGACCACCACAAACATTCTGAATGGGTTCACAACTTTTGGTCATGCATGCCAAAAGATACAAGAATACTGTTTGTAACAGGTAAGTTAGATCTACCTGCATGCTATCAATGGTTATTGCAGCTGATGAAAAGTACCTTATGGTCAACAACAATCTGAGATAGTTCTGCTGGCTTCAAACCAAGACAGAATTAGGAAGAAGCAAGGTCTAAGATGTAGTTAATCCACCTGCTCCTTGGACTCTGGGCTGCTTTCCTGTTGATGTAGTAAGCTTGACTTGCTTTGCCATTCTTTCCTGGAACATTTCTGGACACATGGCCAAACAACACAGTTGGGATCTCTCATTTATAGCTTTACAAATTTCACAGCTGCACACTTGTTACTGAGTGTAACACTGGGAACTCATGGCAAAAATCCCATCTGTGCTGCTTGCACTTGGGATATCACTCTTTCAGTCACTATGCAAGATTCACTACTATAGGTAATGAGTGGAACAAAGACTACTTTAAACACTGACAGCTTTGTAGTGTTTGAAAGTTCCTGTTGTGTCATCGCAGAGTGATAAAGCTTACACAAAACTGCGTTTGCTTTACCAATCCGAGTATCAATCTCCTTGTTTTATCTTTTGTCACTTGTGAATACCACCTCAAGGTACTTGAACTTTTTTTGTTGCAGTGCATTGCTGTTTGCAGCATACACTGAGTTGGATTCCTGGAGAAGCATAATAGTGTTTTCTGGTTCTAATTTTTATTCCAGCTTGGTCTTGCACACAGTTCAAAACCACTCAAGTACCTGTACCAGTGTTCCCTCTAAGCTGAAAAAAAGGCACTTTTTTTGGACGCCAGCCGACAAAAATTTTGAAAATCGGCACTTGCAAATTTGGACGCAATTTCCTTCACAAAAGAAATTTTCACAAACCACAATTTCGTTACTTTTTCAAAGATGTGCAGAACATAATTTGACGATTTAAGCCGTTAACAGGTCACAGCATGGATATACAACAGTGAGCCGTGAAAAAAACTTCAGACACAGTTGGGAAATTCTCCGCTTTGCAAGTTTAGAAAAAAGTTCTGGGCACATTTTCACAATTTATGCGTCCAAAAATGAAGCTGTTTCCTGTGAAATTCAGACGCATTTCAGAAGTTCTCCACCTGCCAGGTTTACAGAAAAAGTTTTGGGCGCATTTCACGATTTATGCGTCTAAAAACGAAGCTGTTGCCTGTGAAATTCAGATGCCTTTTAGAAGTTTTCCGCCTGCAAGATTTAGAGAAAAAGTTTTGGGCGCAATTTCACGATTTATGCATCTTAAAGCGAAGCTGTTTTCTGTGAAGTTCAGACGTATTTGGAAAGTTTTAGCTTTGTGAGGTGTATGAAAATGTTATGGGTGCAATTTCACGATTTATGTGTCCAAAAACAAAGTTGTTTAACATGATAATCAAATGCATTACAGAACTTTTCCGCCTGCAAGATTTACGGAAAAAGTTTTGGGCGCAATTTCATGATTTATGCGCCCAAAAACGAAGCTGTTTCCTGTGAAATTCAGACGCATTTCAGAAGTTTTCCACCTGCAAGATTTGCAAAAAATGTTTTGGGCGCATTTTCACAATTTGTGTGTCGCGCAAACAGACATTCTTGACTTCAACATGTTGTAAAAATGATTTGAGCACGTTTTACTTCAAAAGAGTGAACATATTTTGTGAATATTGACCTAAGGTAAGTTGCCTTGCAAAATTAAGCTGAGTCGTTCATATACAGGACTTTGTCCTAACTTCTGCTTGTATTCTGAGTGTAATGCACCTTTGACAGACAGTAAAACTTGTTTTTTGTCCAGCTTATCACAACTGTTATCAAGTTCCAGTTTCAGCTCATATCTGATCACGTGGCTGGTAAATGGCTGAGACCACAAAGTTTGATGGTAAAATTTCACGAGCATTTGTGATGTATCAAGTATGAAAGTAAACAAACCTGCAAGAGGCGGCAAGAAGCAATGATTAAAAAAATTGATAATTATAATTAATATCTATGCTTGGCGAGATATAGCTATGATGCACGTATTTCAAAAAACAGTTAACTTGCACAGCACATGCAGTAAATTCCTAACAAAGTTAGTGCTTGTTTGCGAAATTAGGCTAAAAAACATGTGTCGATCAAGTTAGTGTAAATAGTCGAAAGGCTGGGAGAAGAGATTTCTGTCAATAGATTTTGACGTATCGTTTAGAATAGCTATGTCCAATACGATGCACCAAACCCCCTATATGAAAAAAACTGACATGGCCATACATCAGAAATGTTCTGCCTCTTGCAAAAACACTTTGTGCAAAATATTGTTAAATTTGGATAAACTCTGCCGGGTCCACATAAGTCATGAAAATATGGAAAACATTACAATAGGCTAATGCATTACTATAGCTACTACAATAGAATTCCCCTATAATGACTTCAGCTATAATGATGGTTCGACTACAATGACACTTTTTGTCAATTCCAGCAGAATTCCTATATTTTACATGCATTCCAGATCAGCTATAACATTACTTGCCTAGAGCAATGCTTTTTCCTCAGTCCCGCAGAATCTTCTGTCGCTTTATAATGACAACTGCAAGTTTTCCTTGCTGTTTAAAGTGTCAGCCCAGTTATGTGGAGTCACCCACTAGCACCAGCATTGAAAGCAACAGAAGGCTCATAAGAAAGGAGAATTAGTTGGTGAAACAGTTTAGCTAATTGGCGGTTATAGGCATCAGGATAAAATTGCAACACTGATGACTTTCTTGCTCCATGATAAGGAAAACACATCAAGTTTTTCATTCAAGAAGATCAGCCTTCATTCCACATGACATCACTGAGGGGGGAGTCTAAGGGTGGCAAAAGCAAACTTGCAGTTTCATACAACACTGCTCATAGATCAGGATGTAAAGTATGAAAAACAGTTGTAACTGCAGTTAGAAAAATGTGGATAGCATCAAAACATGCTTTACTTCACTGGGATTGAAAACTCACGTCATACTTCATCAAATACAAGTGTGAATTGGAGCGACTGATTGCATGGCTATTAGTAATGGGAATGAAACCAAGCTCCTTAGGGTACCAAGTTGCGAGTTACCAACCGGGCACTGGAAGATGATGAGGCGACACTATAACAGAAAAATCTTGCAACTTTTGAAATTATGGAACTGTCAGCAATCAATCATGTGAATAGTACTACAACTGCCTCAAACACAGGCCAAGTAACTGCTGTTTGTCATTGTCTGCAACAGGCATTGGGATGATTGGGCAGCATGCCAACATTATATTGGTGAGGTAATAATAGCACAAATATTCACAGACCTGAAGATAGAAGCATTTAAATTACCTGAAGTGTCCATGTTCAGCAGGTTTAGGAAGCACTTTGAAAGCTTACCTACACCCACAAGGAAACATTCACATTGCTTGATAGCTCATATTTTTATAAAACAAGTGCCCTTGTACAGGAATGGGCAAGTTAAGCACTTCATCTTGCATCAGCCACAACGACAATATTGCATCAACATGATAATTACAAAGAGTTTTTAGAAGTGAGCACAGTAGGCTATATTTGGATGGATTTGACAGTACATGCCGGTGTTCTGCACATGCTACTACAATTATTTACATATAATTAAATGGGGTACAACGATCAGGGCAGGACAACTGGGCACATCAAGTTAGATACAAATATCAAGCAAGATGCAAACTAAAAGATATTGTTAGGGTCATTTTTTATGACAACTTGAGAATATGACTATTTTTCAGAAAATGACCTTTTGTGACCAAACAAAAATATGAATGAGCTAGAACATACAACTACTGTACAAAGAAGCATTACCAGTGAATACAGTCATAAGAGATGGTAGCCCTATGCTTTGTTAAAGCCCCACTAACACAAACGGCTCAAAAGATGAGCAAAACATATAGTTTGGTTTGAAGCAAATTGAAAATATGCATGGACATTGGTTATTTCTTTGGGGCAGCAAGAACATGCATTTTTAGGCAGTGCATTACATTTCATCCAAATAACTTGGTAATTGGTTCACCTACATCTTTGTCAACATTCGCAGCATGCCCAAGTGGGTTGAATGTGCAGGATGCAGCTAAGACCTAGTGATATAGTAGTTTTACCTAATATTTTGAGATTCTTTTAATGATTTCCTTATTGAATTAAGTTGAAAATATGCAAAATATGACTTTTTGCATGACCTAACATAGAAAATATGACTTTTTATGACCAACATGGAAAATATAACTTTTCATGACTTTCGTTTGTTATAGACTTCGTAGGTATCATAGTTCCCTAAAGCACAGACAAAAATATGACTTTTTGAACTTTAAATTTTTAACGAAAATGTTAACATTTTAACGAAAATGTTAGGTACCTGGTATGGACCTGTAGGAACTGCAAAAATTCCAATTCTCGGGACCCAAATCGGGAACCTGAAAAGCACTCTTCTCTGATTCTAAGGACCCGAAATGGGTCCTAAAACACCTTAAAAAAATTCCAGAGATATTAGTGTTAGAGGTAAGTGGTTAATTGTGGAATATTCGGAAAATCATTGAAGTTGATACTTTTCCACGTTTTGTCATTTCATTATATTACTCCTATATTAAACTGCACGCACTTGTCTAGTCATAAAATACTGTATTAGTAGCATTTTTGCAAAATATTAATCTTGATATGTTTCAAGTAGTTTTAAAAGTTGTGTGGATTGTATAAGGATGTGTGAACAATCTGTAGCAACATTCTCGTTTTTCAAATGAACAATTTCTTATTTTGGATTTTTTATGTTAAATTTCTATTTTTCAATCTCAGTGTGGACCCAGTACATGTCAATTAAAATTTATGAAACTTTCAAAAATTTATTTTTTCTCAAGGCAGAATACTTCTAGGGTATAGCCGAGAGAATATAAAGAAGTTTTCAAAATCATGGGGAATCTGATGCACCCTAATGTCCAACCCAAATGGCTTAATGAGCCAAAAATTACCAGGGCCACACATTGAGTGACATATTAATGAGGGCCGCATATTCAGTGTCTTTCTTTGATCTTAGCCAATTAAATTTAGCTGAAGCCAATGTACTTAAAGCGTCGAATCCTAACTGCAATTGTTAACAGACGTGATGTGATAAAGTGGTACTGAAGATGACCTGCATCAAAGATGTCAAATTTTTTTTGTTAATTTTGGTGACGGCAATTGGCGGCAGGCTGAAGCCTGAATTGTGTTTCTTGCCCGGACGGCTGAGGTGAACGCTCTTGCCCAAGGAGCGCTAAAGCAATTCACTCAGTGACTGTGGATCGAACACCCAACCTTCCAATTGAGAGGCAGACACTTTTCCACTGAGCTATCGCCACCCCAAATGTCAAATTCAAGGTTGTCAAAATAAGGACAGGTTGTCAGTATATAGGATACTTCTACTACAGCAAAAACCTAAATTGGGCCGCACAAAACCTTCAAATGGGCCACAGCCAGCCCACGGGTTGGACTTAGCTGGTTTAGAACTAATGTGTGCAGTTAAGATAAATATGCCTAGAATTTTTAAGCAGGAAAATAGGCCTAAAACGGTTGCGCAGAGTGCTCTTCTATATCTGGATATTGTTCTCCGTCTGTGGCGGTACTGTTGCTTTCTCACAAATAAATCTTTCAGGCAGTGGACTACACATAAAATAAGTTAACTCATCTAACGTGGATGATTTGCATGTGCGTTGTGGCTTGATGTAGGCAACGGTTGTTGGAGAGAGTGTAAACAAGATCATGATCGTTGGTGCCCTTACACCACAAGAAAAACAAACTGGAGCCAGGTAGTCGACACTTGAAGTTAAGCTTGTCGCAGTTGGAAAAGACATTTAACGTTTTTGACACATTTTGTGAATTTTGTTCATCACAAAATGATAAAATCTGTTGACTGTTGTCATTACTTTTAGACGTTTTACAAAAGGAGCTAATTTCTTGATTGTTCTGTTTTTTTCAAAATGTTTTGAACATATTTTTCCGATCTCCGCACATTGTTTGTTGCTGCGGGCCTTTTTTATTCTGACTGAAATGGTTTGTTTGGTATTTGGGCACTCATCAGTGATCTCCGCCTTAACGAAAGGCTAATGAAATTACGCTCGAGTGTATTTTTATAAATTAATTACTGTAATAGTCTGCTGTATGCTATTTGCACACTTTTCGCTTGTGGCGACATCCGCCTTTTGTACATTTGGAGTCATAAAAAGCATATAAGAGTACATGCAGGCTACGTGATTTGTCAAAACGATATACTCAGTAACAGTTCTGTGATCGGGTACATTCTTATTTTCACTGCTATGATGTTGTAAGATTGTTCCCTTTGAACAGTTACCCACAAGAGTTTATGATAGGCCTACAAAAATAGCTGAGTTTATGTCTACAATACGCAGGGGATCCAAAATTGATTTTAGCAGTTCTAACAATTTTATGTAGCATTGAATGATGTAAGTTATGCATACAGCAAATCATTTACTTTAGTCTTTAGAGAAGGTCTGTTTGAATATTGATTTTATTTAGCTTTGATCAACGCTACTACATGAAAAAGTTACTGTATGTGTCTAATGTTCGACCATTACCTCTGCTGCATTAATCAAGATCATACAGGAATAGCAACGTGGCTGAATTGCAGTGCAGCGTTTTGGCCAAAAGAAAAATAATTCCTGCACATGATGAAATTGCGCAATGTTCAAAAACACGTTGAACTTCACGATATTTATCAAGGTTTATCAAAACAAATCCCGCGTAGAGGCGAGTTTTTTTCATAGAATCTTATAACAATTTTGATATAGGCTAACCTAGAATTAAATTATTTGTTAGAAAGAGTTGTATTCCTAACTTTTTAGATTCTACGTCACGCAAGAGCATTAAAAATTTAAGCCAACTGAAGATTTTTCACCTTAAGCAAGGAAACAACGAAGGTTTGTTGGTAGTTGGCATCACTGTCTAAATCTGACAAACACTTTCAATTAAGTTTTGGAATTTTTTACAACTTTGCATGCAGATGTAAAGAAATATTTCAAGTACACATGTACGCGACTGGGCGTTAGGCGTTTATTATGTAGTAGTTGTTTTTATTCTCATGGCACAGCTAGTGGGTTAGGATTGTTTGTTGCTTAGGCTATTTCATAGTGCTAACCAACACACTTTTAACTCAGTCATACTTCAGACATTACGCTACAAACCATTTTCAGATTTTGGACACAGGATTTAGCTGCTAGCCGCGAAACCAATCTGAGGAAAAAAGAGACAGACTAATTAAAATTCGTTTGTTGTTTGAAAATCGCTATTATACTCTTTTACGGAAATCTGTCAAACGATATTTCAGTGCGGTTGTAAACATTCATGGATTGCAAATCGACTAATGAAAAACAGTTGGATGTCAGCCCTCACCAGTCTTTGTTCAAGTCTCTACGCCTTATTGATGCTAGTTTGAAAGCTTTCAAGTGCAAAATTGTACTCTTTTTTGAAGGTCAGCAAGTATTTATTAGCGTCGGATTAAGCTGTAGAAGGGGGGAGGGCAATATTCTGGCTATAGAGTTTTAGTTGCAATTTTGACAACTTTTGCAGCCATAAGTGCTGGAGCTAAGAAAGGCTTCTCTTTGATGAACATCATTAAAACCAAACTGAGTTTTGTAAATTTTATGCAGGACAGCTAGACACCTGGCACTTCTACAGTTGGCTAAATACATGAAATTCTAGTTTCGTTTAGGAACAGATTAAACCTGGAAGCTGGATAAATTGATGCACTGTAGCAGCAAAAAACAGCCGGTTGAAAATCTGACAAACTTATGGAGCTTCATAATGAAAATAACGGCCAAAGAAAATGACATAAACAACATGCAGCTTTCCTATAAACACTGGGTTCCTTCCAAGAACCGTTGCGCATTGGACTTCAAATGCATGTCAGCCGCAAAGAAAGATTTTGACCCAGAAGAACATTATATTTCATCGTTGTTTATCACATGTGATTTATGTTTTAGTTTCAGATGAGTCTGTATACGTCTAGTGCCGTGTCGATTCCGTGATTGCCATAGTGATTTGTGTCAAATCTTTTTTGTTTGAAATCAAACTTTCTTTAATCGGTTCAGTGCCAAGCATTGCAGCCGATTGTGGTCCCACAGTGCAGTCGGTGGATTTGGGTAGGGGAGAGTAGAATGACCCTTTCATCATCATTATTGTCAGATCCAGTCTTGACCTGGAATGGTACAGCACCTGGCAGGGTTCCAAATTTGGGTTAAATAATTTGTCAATATTTCTGAGGGGTACTGACTTTTCGGTCTGGAGACATTTTGGTCGCGACATTTCTGTACATAAAAAATGATAGCATTTGTTTATTTAAATTATTATAGAGGCAGGCAAAATGCCACGAGCTGGTGTTATGCAAACTCCCTTTGATATTGCAGCGAAGTGACAGTTTGTCAGGTGAAATTTAACACCAGTTGGTGTTATACCAACTTGATTTAAGTATGTTTGCATTAACTTAACATAAGAATCATATGTTGATGCTGATTAATGGTTGAATCTGTAATCAATGTTTGTATTTTTTTTAAATAAAACTTTTCGTTGATTCAAGTACGTTTGCAATAAAAATGTTGGAAGAAGTGAAGACCATTTTTTATTTTTTTGGTCATTCACCAAAACTGGTTGATGAAAAGTTTTTTCGTTGAAAATGGACACATTTTAAGAAAATATGCAAAGGGTGCCTAAGTTTCTTTTGATCTTGTCAGCACTTTTTAGACACCAGTCGACTTATAAAAATCTTAGAGGGAACATTGACTTGTACTAGTACATTTTGAATCCCTGTTCAAAGGATGTAAGCAGTACCAAATTGTTTGCAAAAAAATAAACAGTTGATGCTGTAGCCTCCAATAGCAACACACTTGATGCTTTAGTTTGTAGCATCTTTGCCTGAAGACAGAATGAGTTTTAGATAACTTCACAACAAGAGCTTGGCTGATGCATAGGCATACTGATATATATTGGGCTATATGGCGATGTTGCCGATGTATGATATCATCAAAATTCCACCGATATATATTGTCAATATTTGCTCATAAAAGCTGCTACACTGTTGTTGTGCACAGAGGTTCAGAAACCCAAGTTGCTACTTTTGTCTATGATTGATCAATGCAAATTCTCTACCTTTGCCTTATAGCACACAGCTCCCCAAACACATCAAGTAGTGCATGATATACACAGACCCGCTGCGCAATCATCCCAATAAACCGCTCTATGATATAACATTAAGTCACAGGTTATTGCGCAGTAAGCAGATGACTGCCTACAGTAGCGCATCTAGCCTGGAAAAAGGGGGTCTGTCTTGCAAGGGCAGCTTTTGATATCACTTTTCAGCATAAAACTAAATTTTTTCTTAAGACTAGAAATCAACTGAAGAATTTTGCCGATGCTGCCAAAGTATCACATTAGCAAAATTCCACCAATATATAGTAGATCGGCAATATTTGCTCATGAAAACCTCTACACGACTTTTTTGCACAGAATGTTCAGAAACCCAAGTTGCTACTTCATCTCTGATTAATAAATGCAAATTCTCTGTACTGTTCCTTATGACACGCAGCCCTCTGACTGCACTTGCTATGCGCAATATTCAGACCACTCCGCAATTGTCCCAATAAACCGGTATATGACATAACATTGGTCCTCAGGTTTTGGCACAGTAAGCAGATGGCTACCTGTGAACAAATCGGGGTTGCGAACGTGACATGGTAATAGACTATTTTAGTGACCCAGTTTTGCACAGAATTCTATGTTATACACTTTATCATCGCACTGAAGTATTGTCCTTCAACTGTAGTTTGAGTGTTGCAAAATATCCACATTGATTAAATTAACAGCAATGAAGAATAAAACATTGGTATTGGCCACAAAAAAGCCTTATCGATCAAGCTTGATCTAAAACCCAATAAAACTTGGCTAGTAGCCTCCCTAGCGCAAATAACTATCGAGAATAGATTGTGATATTGATCTCATTTTGAGTTAAAGCACATCAGGAAAGATTTCCAAGTTATCATTGCTTTTGGTCACAGCTCATTTCTCACATCACAGTCACTGTTTGTTCCTACAAACTTCATGCTGGAAAGATATACTTAGCTTGTCAAACATTCAACAAATGTCAGCCATAGAGCAATGACAGCTGTTTATCCATATGTTACAATATGTACATACACTTATAAAATCGATACTGACAATCAGCTGCACAACTGCGTCTATGGAGCGCTGTCTATCAAGATGACAGCGTTATAAATATACTTGCGAAATCACTGTGGAAAAGAATGATTGAGTTGCAATTGCTCTGATGATTTTACATCATAATGTAAAAGTGAATTATTCGAAATCAATATAGAGGTTCTTTCAGAGCAAACAACATTGTCAACTGTTCAATTCCAAAAAGCTATTTTAGAAATACAACACTTGACTGATGCGATGTGACCATAATTTGCGATGTGACCATAATTTCTAAGGCCAGCTTTTGCACTTTTCAATATGAGAAATTCCTTGCAAAATTATAGCTTCAGTGGAAACAAACCGGCCTTACTTGGCGTGACCTTAAGGAAGACCTAAACTAACTGTCATTACTTCAGTGTAAACAGCAGATAAAATTTAGACTGAAAGTGCAAAACAAAATGATTGAAGACTGTGTTCTCTCACCATGAAGTGAAATATTACAAAAGCAGCTTTTCGTGTGCATGGCAGTGTATGAGCTTCTGACAGCTTTGCTTGCATTGGAGCTGGCACTGCTAGAATACGAGAATCCTAAACACATGCGTTCAACGCAATGTCAATTTAGAGTGTTCAAAAATGTTGATTTTTCGTGTCATTGCGCAGGCACTATTTAGACAGGGCAGGGACATTGTAGTTTCATAATAATACCAGGGTTTTTTTAGGGACCTGATTCGGGTCCTTAGAATCAGAGAAAATTATGATTGGGTCCCTAAAATCAGAGAAATCGAGTCCCTACAGATCCATACCAAGTAACAAATATTTTCCTTAAAAAAAAAACTCATAATACTACGCAACATTAAAAAGGAAACGCTGTTGCCTGTTCTAAACTACTTTTTCTCATAAGGTTTGGTAAGCAGCACCAGCAGATCGCAAAGCACCTAACCATTTGTAGCAACTTATAATACTTGTGTAAGTGTTATCCCCCACATTAAAGTGCAACCAAGTCAGGCCAGAGATGCCATTATCCATACCAGGTACTCAACATTTTCCTTAAAAAAACTGATAATACTATGCAACATTAGAAAGGAAATGCTGTTGCCTGTTCTAAACCACTTTTTCTCATAAGGTTTGGTAAGCAGCACCTGCAGATCTCAAAGCACCTAACCATTTGTAGCAACTTATAATACTTGTGTAAGTGTTAGCCCCCACATTAAAGTGCAACCAAGTCAGGTCAGAGATGCCAAATTATGGACACCACCTGGTCCATGGATGTAGCCAGCAGCCTCATTCCTGTGGGTGTAGCCAACACTGCTCACCTTACCAATTTCACATTGGAATACTTTGCCACATGGCATTACACTATGAACTCTTTATAAAATCTAAGCCACTGTTTACACTTGAAATAGCACTATTTTGGTTATTATTCTATAGCAATGACCAACATGAAGTTCAAAAAAAACAACTGAAATGAAAAAAGAAAATCACCATAAAACACACAAGTTATCATGATCAATTGCACTGCAAAAATTATACAAAATGACAAGTTACCTTCTGTTGGTACCAGGCAACAACTTTATCCATAATTCAAACAGCCACCAGTATGCTGAAACAATCCAATAGCATTTGTATCACATTGCTGAACTTGCACTACAAGAATAGTTACAGACTTTTGGCTGGTGATAATTTTAGCTTTGTTGAGAAAAACAAGGAAACACTACAACAAGTAGCCAAAATTACAAGATCAGTGATATATATTCTGCCAAAATTCAACTGAGTATAGTTAGGCTATTTTTACCGGTTGATCAAAACTGTGTACAGAAAAATCCAGTGAATCACATTTCAATTTGCGAAGTCTTCTTAACAAAGATTGAGCGATTATCTAGAATTTGAGTGAACAATACATAGTAAATACATGTTGTTAATAGAAATGCTTATTTGCGCTTCTCAACTGAAATAACATGGCAATAACACTATTCTATGGCAACAGAGTTGCTTTTTGATAAACTTTTATAGACTGATTTATCCTAAAGTAGATGTTGTGAAAAACTGCCCAGAATGCATTTTTACATGCTTAACTTCCTACTTTTTCTACTCAAAATCACTTTTTCACTAATACAACATTTTTTTCTAATTTTAACCTGGTCATATCCAGTTTTTTTAATCTTAACAAACTTCACTTAAAAAAGTTAGTTTACTTTTTTGCTTAAGTTCATAACTGCAGTTTTATGGTGATTGCAATTAAGCAAAGGGCTAGTAGTTGAAAACAAGGCTATGGAGCTGGAGCCAAAGCAATCTTGGATGGCTGGAGTCAGAGCCAAAAACTTTTAGATGGTGGAGTCGAAGCCTGAAAATTGGGTTCTGGTTCCACAGCTCTAGTTTGTGGGGCAAGCAGGTTGTACAAATAAAGCAATGGTTTTTGGTTTGCAATGGACGAAATCATTTGAGCCGGAGCTGGAGCCAAAAACTTTACATGCCGGAATCTGAAGCTGGAACCTAAATTTCGAGTTCTGGGTCCACAGCCCTGGTAGAAACCAGTGGGTTTACACAAGAACTCACAAAGTGATAAACAACCAACATCGAAGAAACAAGTTTTTACACAAACAAAAATTCTAAGAAAAAATTGCTGCAATTTCATATTTACTTGAAATATGTCATAATTCTTGCTTGTTTAATTTAATGTTACTTTATATGCTTTCTGGCTTTTTTTTCTTAAATGAGAAAATCTGACCATGTCTACCCCATATAACTAGGATCATTTCAAATTGCATCAAGGGCATCTAACACTTCATTAGTTTTTGCAAGAATCAAAACAATTAGGTTAACCGAGCATTTACAGCAAGCATGATTTTCATGTTTTTATCTGCTTTGCAGAACTTCTTTCCATATCTTGACATCATTTTATATACTTGCTACTTGTACTTCTAGTCTGCCACCAACATTTGCACATTCTACATATCTTTCCTTTGCAAAACCAGATGGAATTGTATTAGATAAAAATCTAACAAGAAGTGCAAGAACTATGGTTTCAGAACATGGAAAAAATTTTAATTCAACATGCAAAAACATTAT
>Ga0210059_1006551_pt1 | contig 18648 bp, 17 predicted proteins | sample Ectturendosymbi2_FD_188042 | JGI IMG/M metagenome (GOLD analysis project Ga0210059, IMG submission 188042) | Ecteinascidia turbinata endosymbiont from Florida, USA - Sample 2 (SPAdes) (version 2) | ecosystem: Host-associated > Tunicates > Ascidians > Unclassified | place: Key West, Florida... | reverse complement strand
CCAATGGCAACACAAGCAATGATTTTACGTGCTCAACCACTTTACTTTGCGATAATACGGATGAAGCATCCGTCAGTGGGCCTGCAAGAGAACATGAGACTGAAAATGAAGACAGAAATGACGATAATACACCAAATGAAGTCCCAGATTATTATCAGGAAAACAAGCAACAGCTGGAAAACTTCTGCTCAACGCTAAAGGCAAAAATGGAGCCAATGCTGCATTCACGGGAAACAATGGAAGCACTACAAAAGGCAAACTTCACCCTTTCTGCCATGCACTCAGGCGCCCAAATTTTATCTACACTGCATGCCTTTGGAAAAACGTCCGCAGTGTACAAGAACTTCGGACGTAAGATTAGGTGCCAGCCAACAGCCCTTTCCAGACGAAGAGCACATCAACCCACAGGATGTGCACCAGTAGCTAAAGGCAGACCGCCAAGCTGTATAAAAGCTGGACGAAAGCGAAAAAGAAATCTCGCATCAAACACAGCGCTGAACCAACAAAATGCTAAAACACGCGGCCATAACCACTAAAATTGAGAATATGGCCGTGTGTTTTACCATTTTGCTGTTTTGTCCCTTGGTTCAAACTTCTAAATACACCACTACTCAGAGGCTCTGTTTTTTTCTGAGACATTTCGGTCATTTTTTGTTGAGACATTTTGGTCATGAGACATCTCGGTCATTTGTATCATAGTTGTATTAAAACTAGCTGTAACAATGTTCATTAGCCTATACGACTAAATTTTTTTGGACATTACAAAATAATTTTGGTCTATATGACCTAAAGAAAAACCCAGGCATGTTGTACTTTTTCTGAGTGCTCGCCTGCAGTAGAAAACACTATTATGTGCCTTTGTATGCCAATGTATGCTTGAAAACGCCTGCCTTGTTAGCGTCTGCTAAATTTGAGCTTGTATATGTACAGTAGGCTATATTCGAATACAGTGAAAACACGCTTTTTCAAAGGTGATGCCTGTAAGCCCAGTGAGCTGTTGCAGTTGACTGCATCGCCTTGAACTATTGAGGCAAGCACAAGAGAAAGATGGCAATTCGGGGCATTAACTAATAGGAAAGTAACCAGCAGCAATAGAGATCCATCACTAATTTCACTCTAATACTACTAGGTTGCACAATCGTTATATAGGGATAAGTGAACTACGATAATTCACTTGTGGTGACTATCACAGTGACTTGTTACTCATGGGCACCATCTAGCGGTGACCATTTATTTACATGTGGCGCCATCTACCGACCACCACAGAGCCCAGTGACATCACTGGGAATGAGTGATCGTAGTTTTAATTGTAGTAGCAGTCTGGAAACACAAGTATTACTCTGCAATATTTGCCCTTTCAGACTGCTTGTACAAGTTTTTAGTGGTACCTTTCAACAAGAAGGACTAGTGTTTATTTGTTTCAGCTGTTTGCGAGACATCTTACGCTCGAGGGCTGAAGCAAATGCAGCTTGCTACCGACTATTCCTGCACAATCAAGCGGTCAGCATCTCAGTGAGGCCCCCTTCTTGAAGACAGACAATGCTCTTTGTTGCATCACTAAATATGTAATGTCAAAGTGTCGGTGTCTGTTTGAAGGAATGCGTGACTTCAGGACTAGCACACATACAAAGGTTTTCAGGTTTAACCAGAAATTTATAAAAGTTTTGAAGTGCAGTGCAAAGTTTAAGTGCCGCCCAGTGGGTAAAATTCGGTTGTACTGGGTATGATGCACCAATCCAACTGCATACCAGTCACCCGCACGGTGAAAGCCCTTCTCAAATGGCCGCTGCTGCTTTCACACAAGTAACTGGGCGTGGTTGGACAGGCTTCATGAATGATCTGGAACGTTATCTGCACTGTGGTTGGCTGAAAACCTCTTATTCAGCGAATAAGGTTATATTTTGTAAATAGTCGCGATCGGAGAGTGATGCACCAACAGGACTCGCCTTTCTGTCAATTCAAGGAAAACTTCAATTTATTTGTTTTTGTGTGCGTTTCAGTACTTTCCGGAAGCTTAATTTCCTTCAATTTTATTTTGCCACTACCGAGCATTGGGCATACTACGCCTAAAATATTCACTAAGTTCAGCCTGATTACCTGAATATCCTTTTAGATCACCGCACGGTGAATCGTGTCTTGCGGGTGTTTTGAGTTTTTGACCGGATTAATTAAAACCAGAACACATGCACTCTGCCGTAGGTTCTCTCAAAGGTCCTTTTTTTTGATCAATGCACGGTAAATCGCGTCTTGTAGAAAGATTTCTTTTTATATGATTTACAACTGACACTACGAGATAGGAAATGAAGGTGTTACCGTGTCTTCAGTGACAAAATTGCAAAAAGGTCAAAACTCTCGATTTTGTTCGCAGCTGTTTACCATCGCAACGCGAACGGATCGCCCAACGCGAGTTTAAGCTTCGACGCTGGGCGTGTGAGCCCGATTGTGATCACACAAAGAACAGCGGCGTTCACCCTTGCTCACCGAGAGGATCGGGTGGGGTCCAGCGATCTTCAGACGAGGCACGCGACGAATCTCGTGCGCGCGCCATGAACAACATGACCAAGATCATGTCCGCTGTCAACAGCTTGTCTGCTGAAACTGAGAAGCTCACGCTGGACGAGGCACGCCTGGCAGGAAAGTGTGAGAGATCAAGGACGACCGACAGCGGAGTGTGGTGTGAAGAACTGTCGAGGTACTGCGTAACGTCACCAGATGACCGGATTCAACCTGTGCCTGAACCACAGGCCTGGAGACGTCTACCTGCGAAAAGGAAAGCGGTTAACCTACCTGCTGTTTCTTCAAGCGAGTATAACTGCTCCAGTCGAGAGCACTGCGAATTGCAAGCAAGCGAAGACGGCCAATCTCTTCTCTCTGTCGATAAAACAATTGGTAAGCAGGTGTTGTCTTCCGAAATCTTTCAAATGCTGCGATACTTCTCCCTTAGATGATTTTGCAATCATTTTTGCTTTTCCTGTGCATATATTTCGCTTCACTCTGCTCTGCAGGTGTTGCCTGGAGTGTTACAAACCTAGCTTTACTTTTGCTTGTTAAATTAAGAAGATTAGACTAATTGACGTCTCTGCTCCAGCCATACACTTTTTCCTTCGTAAGTTCATTCGGATTCGTTTTGTTTTTCGTTCCTACAGTTTGTCTACCTACTCAGTTCTATCAATTTTCTAGATCTTTTTCGATAAAGCTAATCATTGTCCTGCGAGTGTTCATGTTTGAGAGGCAAGTAAACTTATGAAGTGAGATGGATGTGTCAGCCACAGAGGCTTCTAGAGCAATTCCTGCTTATTGGCCGGAGCGTTCATTGCATTTCCTTCCATTGTCAACACAGGTGTCATTTCTGCAGATCCCAAAGGATTTCTTTTGCGCAGTTGGGGTCCTCTGGAAAAACGCCTGTCGACGCCTATTCTTAGGCCACTTAATAATCTTTTCAGTTCAGTTCATTCGACTTTTCAAGACACCTAACTCGCGTCAAACGTTGGCTTCAGGTTCTTTAACTATGAAAATTGTTTCGGTAGCCTGTTTCCGACTTTTTAATCGTCCTTAAAATTAAATACTTATCATACGAGGGGTACAAGAAAGCTTTTGTTTTGGATAGTATTTAACTGAAGTGAATACCTAAAAATATTTGCACCAACACATTTGTTATGCGACACGAACTTGGTCATAAACCAACTGAATCGGACATAACTCTGCTGCTGACTGGGAAAATCATTTCTGACTCGATCGTGCAAATTTGACGAGTCTGTGTTTTTGGAAATGAAGGCGACGACGAGTATCGAACATCGACGACGAATGTTCTGCAAGATATCGAGGCCTGCCGATACAAACGTACAAGCGATGCAAAGAGCAAACTTGGTCTTGTCAAAAGCGAAACGCGTACGTTGCGGCGGGAACGTCGCAATCTTTCAGAAAGCTCGAGTTCCAGCTGGCCGCTTTTCGACGCCCATCGGAACCAAAGATGCAATTCGGCCGATCCAACTGCTGAGAATGCTGCCAGCTGCATTGGCAGGAAAACGTTTGAGCGAGTTCGCTCCGCTTTAGATATGCACTCTGAGCGCAAGCAGATGGAAAACAACTCAATAAACGATGTTGTTAGAAGGTGCCACCCCATGTTCAGCGATGAGACAATTGTGAAGGGTAATTATGTTGCTTCGAATTCTGCACACAATACCTCCCGCTCGCGTTCTGCTGTTTCGAAACGCCGCAACTCTTTAGTGTACTCTCATTCCGACCCTACTTCTTTGACTTTCGCCGACGGCAATGGCGAAAATTGCCCCCTGGGAGTGCTCCAGCCGGACAATGACAAAAGTAACCCTCTCGTGGACACGGGCAGCGTTTTCGCTGCGGGAAGCTTGCCCGGCGTTCCTATCATTTATCAGTGCGTTTGCAAAAAGTGCAAGAGACTCAACAAATTATATCCGCCTCGCTACTTCACCCTCGGACCTGAGATACGAAGCACAAAACCTGTTTTTGTCACCGGTTCTTTCCTACTCGAAACGCCTCAGCGACTGTCGAGCAAACCATCAAGAAAGCACCGGATGGAGAGAATGTCTTCCACTCGGACGGAGAGCAGGAGTCTGACGAGCGACTTCAGTTCTCGAATGTGAGTACTGCTTTAGTCTGCGTTCGTAAGTTAGTGAACGAAAGAGCTCGATTTTTTGATTATATTGATCATCGACAGGGTTTATGGTGAAAAATGTTTGAGAACAAGTATCTGTACATTTGATGTTGGGTTAAGGTGAGTCGAACGCAAAACTAAAAAGGTTGTCAAGGAAAAATTTAGCCATTTTGTGAAAAAGCCATTTTGAGGATAAGAAATTTAAACACAATTGCACTGGTCTAATGCGCAAAGTCTAAAATTGTACAAAATCTAAAAAAGGCAGAACCAGTGAATTTTCTAACTTGCATCTGTGGTCTCAATTAATTTGAAAACAAAAAATGTTATACTGTAAGTTGCGGTTCAAAACGACGACGATATTTCAGTTAACCAAACAGTTGTGGTTTCATCAGGACAAATTGAAATTACAGTCCAAGGTAAAGTCACAAAAAGCACCAACGTAGAAAGTGACAGTTTAGCAAAACTTTGAGCAAAGATCTCATGCTTTGCAGTTGATGAAAGCTTTCTTCCTTGCTGTTTTCTATTGTCTGCTCCTTCAAATGCGGTGAAGCGCCAGGAGCTGGGATACGTGCATCGTGAAAAACAAAAACCGCCCTGGTTCTTTATGGCTGATCACTATTTTTCTCTGAATACTTCGAACGTTTCAGTATTTTGATTTTTGTTAGATTGTCAGTTGTAATAAGATCAAACGTGAAATGGCTTTGATGAACGGGTAGCCATGTATGCACCATTAGGAGGTATGATACGCTTGCGTAGTTGTTTTTGCAGGGATGGTTAGTCTTTAAATATTTCCTAACCACGGTTTGGCCATAGCAGCAATGGTTGTTTTAAATCGAAACCGCGTGTCTTGGTACAGATAATGCTTGCCTGTAGGTTTGAAGACCAATGCCCCTACTTTTCTGGTGCTTGTATAGTAATTCGTAAACTGTAGTAAATATGCAATTTCCCTGAAAACATTAGGGCAAAAATATATGCGCTTGTTTTAACGGCTAGAAAAAGTTGATTTCTGCTTTTGCATATGCACGTTTATCTCCTTACCATCAAAGGAGCAGTGAAGTTACTAAGGGAAAAATTAACTTTTTTAAAACATTGTCTGCTGAGTAAATTTCATCTTAGTTGTTCAATACAGAAGAAGCAGAATTTAATGGAATTACAGAATTTCTGTAGGTGTAAATTTTTCATTTTTTTATGCTTGAAAGACTCAAATAACACCAAAAACACAAAAAAATCTCTTTAAAAAATCTTTGTCCTTGACACGGATGCCCATTAGTTTCCGACTGATTGCTACCAAAATATTTGGACCAAATGCGAATCGATTGCGACTGCTGCTGAAGCCTTTGAAACTTGGCAAAGCGTTTGCGCATTCAGTTCACTCAGTCAGTGCATCGGGCGAATTTAATCACGAACTCGTAGGGTGTGACTTGTGATTAAAAGACCAAATAAGGTTTACAAAACTTTTGCCACAAGCATGTGAACCGGGGAAAGGAATGAATATTTCTCCGTCTAATCATGCTTTTCGTGACTATAACCCTTCCTTTCCCTGCTCAGGTCTAAGTGAAAATAAACAATCTTGGTATTTTTTGCCCCGCACGGGCAAAATTGTTCCCACCATAACCAAAGCTTAGGCAAACATTTTGGGTGCACAGGCACGTGTTGAAACAACTCAGAAACTATTCACAAGCTCATCTCGCCCTGAAAAAGAAATTTGTTGCATGTCGGAGAATTTTGATATTTCAAAATCAAACACGTGCCTCTCCCCAAGAAACGGGGTAGTATGACTCCAAACAGCATCAAAAATACACGAAAACATCCGACATTCCGCCAGTAATCTTTATTGGCGGTCTGTGCAAGACCCATAGCGTGATGTGTTCGAAGCTGGTGGACGCAGGGTTGCGGAGTCGGAGCCGGAGTCGGTGGTTTTTGGGTGGAGGCGGAGTCGGATTCTTTTGTCCGACTCCATATGTATAATTGGATCATTTTTTACATTACACTCCTAAATTAGGAATTCCTGTTTAAATGGTACGATTTGTTTTGAAACTTTTGTTGAAACAGATTTCTTGCTGTGTACTACGATTCCCCTCTAACGTGATATATACCAAGTTTGTGCAGAGTTTGAGAATGCTGCTCGACAGACCACATAAAAACTCAGCTTTTCGAAGGGTCATCTTGAAACGGTCAGTTTACTTATGCCTGCATCACGCCTCAAGTACCTTTGCCACATGCAGGAAAAATACACCTGAGCAGTTTTTAAACCGATTTTTTATCACACCCGAGTAACTGTTTCATATGACAAGGTTCGGGCCCCCTTTTTGAGAAACCCCCGTCGAGATGCTTTGCGCGTAAATTTGTCTCAGCTTTGGTGAAAAACTTATTATCTACTCATATAGTATACTCCGAAGCGTATCATAAGTAAGTGCTGTAAGTACTCTGCTTTCAAAAGACCCTCCAACAACAACTGCAGTTTGTAGGTACTTTCATGGGGGCCCCCAACAGCAATTGTAATGCGTAAGTACTCCGCTTTTGAAGGTTCCCGCACCAACAGCAACTGTAATGTGTAAGTACTCTACTTTCAAAAGGTCCCCAAACAGCAACTGCATGGTGAAGATACCCTGCTTTCAAAGGGGCCCAACCGCCACTATATTACAGCTTCAAACCAACTTCAATATCTTAAAAAAACTGTGGGTTAAAATTTATTCCAAAAAGTTCTTAAAAAACCCTATCACGTAAGAGCAAAAATTTATACCAAATGATAAGTTTTTTCACCGTCAGAGACTGAAGTTTCTCATAGTATTATAGTGTAGCAATGTTTGCAAAAAGGTATATGATAGATTATTTGCTGCTTTGGCACATTTTTCAAACAACTAGTGTCAGTGCAAGATGAGGGCAGCTTCGATGCATCCAGCCTCAAATCTTTTCAAAACAAGTCTCAGGTTAGATGCGTTTGCATGTATGCCATGTTCTTGAATGTAGTTAAGAGGATGAAATACCTGTATAAAACAAAAGTTAGTGTTTTCAATCTACATGGTTGTTGTCAGTGCTTTCATGGAGTCCCTTAAAGACATGGCTGTGAAAAAAATTCAGGAAACCAAGCATTTTCAAGAGGAAAGTGTGTTTTAAGCTCTCAGGTGGAGTCCATTTGTTGGTAAATTAAAGTGAAAGGCATCCAGTGGCGTATCTAGGGTATGGAAGGCATGGCTCGTGCCATGGGCGCCACTTTGATTGTGGCGCAAAAATTGCTTGGCAAAAATCAAAATTGTTACTTGCAGTTTCTTCAACCTCTATTTTGCGCCCCATACAACGATTAACTGCACAGATGCATCAATACAGCGCCCTTCTAATGCAATAAGCCGGGGGAGTTGCGCCATCACCAAGCATTGTGACAAAACTGTGGTATTGTGGCACAACACAACGGTCAGATATTGTGACAGAACAACAACGCTCCTTTGCAATATCTACGACACCTCGTCCTCAGACTCCTTACGCTATAAGAAAAGCTTTGTTATTCAGTTCGTGCTGATACGTTTCAGGCAAGAAGATGTTAGTCAGAACGTGGTTGTGACGAGTTTAAGTCAGTGACTTTGAGAAACTGACTGCTACGCAAACAACTGTTCTTAAACTCCCACATATTTACAAATTGCTTGAAACTGCTGCGGCCCTCTCCTACTTTACGAAATTTCTTCGCTTGTCACTAGTGTCCTGAACCAGTGGTTCCCAAACCTTTTTAGACTTGCGGCACCCTACGAAACAGAAATATAATTCCCGGCACCTAGTGGCGAACCCATAGCAATTTGCTTTGAGGTTTGGCGACATTTTGAAAACATCTTTGTAATGATATATTCAAAAACGTATTAGCTCGCGGCACCCCTGTGCATTATAAATGGCACCCTGGGTGCCGCGGCACCCCGGTTGGGAACCACTAGGCTAAACCCTAGATTGTTAAACTGGGGGCGTGAAAGGTTCGCAAGGGAACGGGGTATGACAGCGACGTATTGTTGAAAAGCAGTATAATGGCAAATGAATTGTTGATCTGTTTTTTTGTGTTTGATGTTGAGGTTAAGTGAGGTGCGAGTATCAATGACTAACGCCAAAGGGGGGCGCCTGAAAAAGTTTAAGACCTTTGGACTAAAAAAAATGTCTCAGTCCGTAGACTAAAGAAGATAACCATAACTACTCCTTGAAACATCAGCAGTTAGTATCGATACCGTACCAGTTGAGCAAAAAATGTTAACTCATGAACAGTGTTCCCTCTAAGAAAATTCTAGACTGAGGAAATGCTTGTTTTGTTGCGCACTAAGCGCATGCGATTGCACAACCACACAGGCACACAAGCAGTGAAGCGTTCCAAGCGTTGAAAGGGCTATGCGATATATATGCAGTATTAAATTTGAAATAAGCGCGCGAGAATGAGATTTCATTGCGCAAGGTGTCTGGTGGTACTACGAAGGAACACTGCTCGTGAACGAAGAGATGAGCCAGCTTTTTCTGTCAAGTGGTTTGGCTGTCGCACGTCCAAATGTGGTGTTGCTCTTGTATACGTAACTTATTGCACCATCCAAATTAAATGTAGTTCGGTTCAAAAAAATTATCGTTCGTAGTTGCATTATGTCATGTAATTTTTTGTGAGATTTACAATTTGGTCAGCCAATACAATATAAAATTATGTATCGTTTTTATTTGAATGTTTTTATAATCTTTATAACAAAAATAAATGAGTATATTATGGTCATTATGGACAATTTACAATTTTATTTGCTGGAACGTTTAAAGCAAATATAAACATGCATTTTCTGTTTCAAAATATTCGCCTGCTTCATAGTTTACCTTTCTAAAAATTATGCCTATATCTAATATTTAAATTATTAAAAGCGGCGCACATTTAAACTGTGCCATGGGCGCCATTTTTGATAGGCACGCCACTGAAGGCATCAAACAAGTAAATTTACTATGCAAATGGCAAGACGCAAACAACATGGTAGCCAATGATATGATTGACGCTGCTACTGCATGAAAAAGAAAACATGCTCTTTGTGATCTTTCACCAAATCAAGCAGAAAAAATCAGCAATTGCAAGAGGATCCATCTGATTTTTAATTCTAGGTAACTTGCTTTCCAGGACAACGAAAACAATAAAATGTATTTCAGTGTATTTGAAATGCACTCAGCAGAGTATTCAATGAAGGGTACAGATGATGAAAGCAAAAAGCGGTTTCGGCTGGGTCCATTCCATCCCAAATGGATAAGTTCAGTAAAATGAGTGGAAGACCAACAGCTAGAGATGTCACGAGCCGCTAATGGTCCGGTTTTCGCGAGGACCGCCAAGGTTGAACCAACAGACCGCCAACGGCATTTTCAGCGGTTACATTTCACTGGGTCACTACCGCCACCTAATGTTGAAAAAACTTTCAAAAAAACTTTTGAGTAGGAGAACCACACGGTCGTGTGAAAAGCGAGTGAAACCACTTGGCTTTTGTGAAAACCAGTTACTTGGAAATTAATAGGTGCTTTTTTATACTGTATGTACCAAATCACCATCGCTTTAACAGTTGAAATTGTTTTCGTTTGATATTGGTATGTAAACTGTACAATTGTTTGGCGGGCCATGGGGTGGGCCCGGATTGGTCCACGGGCCGTTGATGGGCTGTATTTTACGGGCTATGGGCGGTCCGGGATTAAAAAATGTTGGAACGTGCCAACTCTACAGCAACAACCTCTCATTAAGGCAACTCCTGTTCTCCTAATCTTTATATCTGTCGAGCTTGCTGCTAAAACTAGAGGCTAGGACTGTTTGCATTTTTATTGTGGCAATTCCACTGTGTGCTTATGGGTAAAAAAGTTCAAAGCAATGGTTTTCGGTTGACTGTTTGTTATCGCCTCCAACAGATTTTGCAGACAAGCTTAACCTTTTAACATAAATGGTATTCCGCTATCAAAACAGCATTACTCCACCGAAGTCGATACTCCTCAGTCACGATGTGTCCACAGTCTAGTATTCCTGCTTGACATTGTAAATAGTTCGGTTTCACTTAAAGAAATGCGGTTGCTTCAGTTATAACTTGGAGAAAACTGAAACCCTACTCGTGGTCGGAAGTTAGTAGTTTTATATTTCACCTGTTAGAAACTGCTTCACTGTAAGTTTTGTTGTTCAGGTCAAGAATGACTGCAGTTACCATGAAACGCGTCTCGTCAAAACCCGGTTGTTCATCGGCTGTTAAAATGTCCAAGTGAAAGAGAGCCTTGTGCATGGAGCAGTTAGAAACTGAGTGCTTCCAGTTTCTTGTTACTGAGACTATTTTATTGCCTATCTTATAGAATTTACAGATAGTCGTTTACTGTTTCGGCTACAACGCAATATGTGGTTGTTGCGAAAAAACTGTTGTAATTAATCTCATCAGCAAATGCAAAGAATAAGTTCGTTTTGGTGAGCGCACACACCTTGTCACCAAGGTGGCCACTGGCGGGGCGCCTTTGTCGGGCCACATCATTTTGGGTTAGTGCTCCTTATTTTTCAGGGGTGTATGCAAAACAACTGCAGTCATATTAGTGAAAAGTGAGAGGTTTCTTAGGCAACGAAAAAACCAAAAAGTTGCTAAAACCTTGTGTAAAGATTGGGAACATTAAACAGACGCTAATGAGATTGCTGGTCAATACAGAAAACGACCTTTTTGAGTCATTCACCGAAAGTTGGGAAGCTCAGTAAGTTTCGGTATACTCGCTTTTGTACTCCTTTCGGAGTTTCACTAGTCACGAGTTGTCTGCGGCGCCAAAATCTCCGTTTACTTGCGCAGTGGGTCACGTGGCAACATTCGCAGCAAAAGCTGTATTCGTGTTGAATAAATGGCAGCATCGCGCGTGAAGCTTTTCCTTGCACCCGCCATAAACACTAAACACGAGATTGGACAGGTCGCAAGTACCTTCATTAAAGTTTTCCGTGTGACTCGACGGGGAATCGAACCCAGCCTGCTTTGGTGGCGCGTGCTCACCCTACTCCATGACTAAGTCTTAGTGCAGAAGCAGTCTGTTCAAATAGCGCTGAAGCATAAGCAAAATTTATTTGCCCATCATAAAAATTTTGTATCACTATTGATATCAGATAGGATTGAACATATGGGCAAGAATTGTCTGTGCGGTGTTTGCACTTCTAACAACAAAAACCTAACGACGGGTTCGCTCGTATCTGAAAAAAGAGAACTAAAGAGAACTACCAGTCAAGTCAAAAAGGAAAATTGTTTGCGCAGAACAAGCATCTGCACGCGACCGGCATCGTCCTGTCGTTGTTTGATTGTTTTTGTTTTTTTTCTTCGGCAGAGTGCTCAACGCATTTCTTGGATGTTTCCGTTGCCTGGGCGACGACAGCAGCGACTCATCCGACTCCGGCGGCTCCGACAGCGACAATGACGACGGCGATGGCGGCGGCGATCAGTCCGGTGAGTTGAAAGTCACCTGCACGACATTGTTTATCCAACAGCGATGGCACCAGCTACAACTGAAATGCTTCTTGCTGGAGTACGTCGGAGTAAAAATAAGCGCTTTATGCATCCTGTTGAGAATGAGATCGTATTTTTTATTTTGAAACGTTGCAAGAAGTTAAAGGCTTTTGTTTTTAAATTCACGGTGAACGCAATTTCAGCTTTTGTCCCACCTGCGAAAATCTGGCTGTTTTCTGTGCGGCACGTAGCGCTCGTCTTGACCGAGTTCGGCTCTGAGCTCATGCCAGTACAGATTTTGTGATTTTTTTCAATTTCTCTTTTTGCCAAAGCGGTTGGATGCTTTTCCAGTTGGTGTATAGCGTTCTTACTGCATTCGCAAGTTTTTGGTGATCCAAGTCATCTTCACCAAAACGTTGAACACTTCGATTGCACCAGGAACAACGTATCATCATTTGTATCAGCTCTACTCAACCTTCAATAAATGAGGGCGGCAAGCGATACTTCTAACGCTACACCGCAAGTCTCCGTTTCCAGCCGTGCATTTGTTGTGTGCTCGTCTTCAAAAGCGAAACCGATCGCATTCGATCCTTTTTAAACACGGAGAACATAGCGACGGTTTCGAATCGACACAGATCAACAGTGGGGGAAACGTTGGTAAAGTTGAGGGGTGCTTGCGGGTCGGGAGTAGGGCTAGGGAAAATTAAAAGGATTGGAGCTAATCAGCAGTTAAACAACGCAATCGCTATCTCTCGACTAACAAATAATTGCGCTAGCTGTGCCCATTGGGCGGATCCAGCCAGTAAAGCTAGGGGGGCGATTCCAGTACAAACTGGTAGTCAGGTAGTCAGGTCTCATTGTGAGATCGCTACTGTAAAACAAATGAAGTACACTTTACAACACTCCTGTGACAAAAGAGTGGAAGGCAAAATGGCCTTATATCGCGAATGCTGTTTTCCGAATTGTAGAAATTCATGGTGAATAAAGTTACTTTCGGAGGTTTTAGGATCGCCCCTCCTGGATCCGATCCTGGCTGTGCCCAACACGTAGTCAATAGCATGTCAAAAACAAAGTTTCAGTGAGATGCTGGTATCAAATTTCTCACACATGTAAGTTTATTGTTGCATACACTGGTTGCAAGAGCAATTCAACCGGAAAGACATGATTATCCGTTGTAATTAATTTGGCTACGCAGTTGGAAAGCCAACTCACAGAGCATGCCGTGAGTGGTAAAAGCGGTTATAAACTGTACAGTGTTTGTGTAAGGAATTTTAGGATAAACTCGTGGCGTGAAAAACTACCATGCAAAGAGACATCGAATTGCACCTGTGGCTCCGAAATGCTTGTTTTGAAATTCGATGATTTGAAGAAAGAACAATTTTAAAAATAATAAGAATAATTCATAATTCCCATTCAAAAACGCGGAAGACTCTTTGAATATAAACACGAAATATTCTGAATATTTCCTTTTTTGATTAACAGCGCTGTTTTTCAGGAAAATCCAAACGTCATTTGCGATGAAAGGGGAAGAGCATTTCACGAACAAAGTGCAATCGCGGATTTAAAAACCGTTTTTGAGTAAAAACGCCTTTGAACAGTTCTATGGAGGAAATGTAACTTTCGTTGAGACTAAATCGAATTTTCATTTTGACCTAGCTATATAAATATAGAATAAATAAAGATGTTGAAAAAAATGCAACGGAAAATCTTGTTCAATGATTGGCAGAGAACAGGGCTCATTTCTTACTGTGAACGAACGTGCAACTTTCAAGATAAAATCTACAGAAAGCTTTGCTTCGCTTTCACTGTATTCGCAGTTGTTAGCACTTATGCAGAATGATTAATCCTTGTTAATGTCTTGAGCTATGACAAAAATGAACGACTGAATGGGGACGAAAGGATTACTTTCCGAAATCTTTTGATGAAATACTAAAATCTTTATCATATCCTGAACTCTCTGTGCATGCGTTTCAATTGGACTCACATAATTTTCTATTATGACTCACTTACAAGCAATTGCTAATATTAGTTACTCATTATCCGATCTGCAACCGGTGGGGGGGGGCGATCGGCAACTGTCCCCGTCATTTTGTCCCCCCCGAAAAGATCAGCTGGTTGTGAATCTGCTCATTATTACGAATCTGAGTAACTCCGGCTCAACTGGCTATTTCTAAACAGGCAACGTCGCCTTCTACTTTCTTAGAAGGTACTGTCTGTTGAAAACAAGAAAATGCGAAATTAATATTTGGCAGCTGTGTACCTTGCCTTGAGTGCTGCGCCTGGTGCCAGACCACTGGAATGCTTGTGGCGCCTGAAATACAGGTCTTGCATTTAAGACTTGAGAAAAAACAGTCCGCACGGTGTCGCAATGCATTTCTGAATAACAAACGTGTGAGTCCGTTAGGGATTAATGATTCAATCTTGCGAAAATGTTGGACAAAACGTGTCTCCAATTACTGGCAAGTCAATACATCCTATTGAATGACACTTTAGCATCGCGGCAGCGAAATATCTGCAGCAATACTACAAGATTCATCAAAGATCAAAACAGTTATCCTATTCAGTTTGGAAAAAAACTTTGAATCCAGCCATTGCCATAACACACAAGACAAACTGTAGGTGCATCTCATAGAGGAAAGCATCATCACCATTTGTTGTTACGTAAAGACGTTCAAAATTGTTGAAGTTGTTGGTAGCGTGGGTCAGTGGTTCCTAACCGGAGCGCCGAAGCACCCTGGAATTCAATTCGCAATACTCAAGTCAGGGGTGCTGCGGGGTATTTGTACTTTATTTTTAGTATCAACTTTTCTCGTGCGCCTTTACTTATTTCCGGGAGAGCCTCCAAAGGACTGCAATAAGATCAGCTTCACGTTTCTTCCCGACGTAAGGATAAATTTTGGCCGAAGTTAGAAACTTTGAATGCGTGTTTAAGCATTTTACAAAATACCAAACTTTTGCAACTGCGTGAAAGCAAGCGCTTTCCCTGCTCCTTTGCCTCGTGTGACTATGGCTCACATACCCTCTTGTCAGTCGTCACCATAGTCGCAACGACTATTCACTGAAGCAGCCAAGGCAACCTCAACCTGGCGCGGATTTGACAACAATGCGGTGAAATCTGTTGATCGTTCCAACCCTTTCAGCCCAGTCTTTCCGCGGGTCAATTACAAGGAGCGGCTTAAAGATGTCAACTGTCATGTGCGTGTTCATTGTAAAGTAACAATGTGTTTGTTACCAGTTCCATGCTTCGTTTCACTTGGCTGCATTTCTTGCCACAGCTGCGAACATCAGTCGATACGACTCTTTGTGTTTGGCTACCGATTTTGTTTCGCGGTTTCCATTAAAACATGTTCGTTGCTGGCGGTAGCGCAACCACAATGAGGCCGAAGAGGCCTTCCGAGACAAAGTTGCGAAGATTTTTCGTTGGCGCTTTATATCAACTTCAACTGAGCCAGTTGGTCAAGATCAGCTGTTTTTGTTTCATCACCTTGAATAGCAAAAAAGGTAATGCGTGTATCTTTTCGAGAACGTGGCACTCAATATCTTTTGTGAGCTGATGGATGCATATTTTAATGCTAGAATCAGCAAGAGAAATCTTTGCAAGCTTTTTGCTGTCCGCCTCCCCAACACAAGGCTGGATGCTTGAACACGAACGGTTGTTGGGTTCCTTCTCTTTAGCACTCATGTGAGCGATTTCGAAAGATGCTTCTACGTTCTGCCACTTCTGCACATGACGAGTGGCAAAAACACTCGATCACTACTGGTAATCTTGATCTTCATGTCTTTGAAAGAGTCTTGCTGTCTTTTGAAAAAAGCTCAAGGTTTACCTCGATGACCAGGGTGTTTTGTTTGAAGATGAAGCTGCAGAACACTTGGTCTCCAAGCACCGTTGCTCAGAGTTTCAAAGAGAACCACTGGTTTAAAGTGTTTACGGTCAACGATTAAAAAATAATTCACCCTTCGGCTGTTACAATACTAAAGTAAAATAAAAGTTTAAAAATAAAAACTTTTCGTGTGTATTTAATTTTATTCCTTGAAACTACAGTACTTTTTGCTGCAAAAAATTTGGTCAAGTAGAAGTTGCAGCAATTTGAAATTAAATTAATTCCGATTTAAGCCGCAAAAACTCTTGCAAAGGGTACCTACAGTGTAAACTGTACAATCAACGGATTTCTAAGGTTTAGTAGAGATTGATCCGTTTCACTGAGTCTATAGTGAGCCATAGTTAACTTAGGCTATATTATGAAACTGCATCGATTTTTGCATATTGCTTTTGTTTTCTCCTTGCAGCGCTGAGCACAGCACATAATATTTTCAAATAAACGTGACTGATTTGATTAGCACATCAAGAACGTCATGATAACTTGACAAACGAATCTCGTTTTTGCTCTACAAGGCCCGATTTTCACACACTGTAAGTGGGAGCGTAGCCCACCTTCCTTCACCAGAGCTGTAATGGTTAAGAGCAAATGCTGGTCAACCTGTCAGCAGTCAACTAATTTTGATCACGGCATTGATTTTTTTTGAAACTCCAAGTTCAGATGATATTCTTTTATTAACGCAGCGGCTGGCCCAAAACACACTGCTCTGATCGCAAATAAATGTGAAGAAAAGTTGCAACATTAAACAGAGGAATCTGCGTGAATGTCACGGGGAAAGTGTTCACCCATGTGCGTCGGTAGGGGCGGCAGGAAGGGGACTTTTACCCCCTGGATTTTGCAATTTGAAATTTTTCTAATAAATTTTTAGTAAACAAATAAAATTGAAAAAAGTTGTTTTCTTAGTTTCGAGCTGTTGAAATCAAATTTCACCACTGCTGTCCCCTCAGGAAAAACTTTTTTGGCTACCCTTGGAAAAATCCACTATGAGCTCCCCTTGGAAAAAATCCTGCCAATGCCCATTTCTTCACGCGTCGCGGGGGAAGCAGTGCCTCAGCAGTTTCTTTTATCGACGTACATGGTAGTCTGTGGATCCCCTAGATTTTGAAATTTGATATTTTCCTCTTACATTTTTTAGCAAAAAGGTTGTTTTTGCTTTCGAGTGGGAGAAATAAAATTTCAAAACTCTTGGCCACCCCTGGATAAAAACCTTTGGCTATCCTTGGAAAAATCCACATTGGCCCCCCTGGAAAAAATCTTTCCGACGACCATGCACGGAGCCTGAAAATTCGCTCGTTTGGTTTGCTCGCGATGGCCTGCATTTTATCGGTGTTGCTGGATGGCATAGGCGTACAAGGCGGGGAGACTGGGGGGGCAGCCGCCCCCCCGGGATTGAAAAATTTCAGGGCAAACTCTGTTTTCAGGGCAAGCGCTAATTGCTAAAATCCTGAATGATAAAAAATATTTCAACACAGGTGAAAAATTCCAGGGCAACTCTGTTTTTCAGGGCAAGTTGCTCAAAACTCCTGAATGTAAAAGGTATATTCAATACAGTGAAAAATTTGAGGGCAAACTCTGTTTCCAGGGCAAGCGCAAGTTGCTCAAAAATCCTGAATGATTAAAATTATTTCAATACAGGTGAAAAATTCCAGGGCATCTCTGTTTTTCAGGGCAAGCGCATGTTGCTCAAAAATCCTGAATGATAAAAAATACATATTCAATACAGTGAAAAATTTCAGGGCAACTGTGTTTTTCAGGGCAAGCGCAAGTTTCTGAAAAATCCTGAATAATAAAAAATGCATATTCAGTACAGTGAATTCAGGGCCCACTCTGTTTTTCAGGGTAAGCGCAAGTTTCTCGAAACTTCTGAATGATGAAAGTACACATTATTGAATACAGTGAAAAATTCCAGGGCAACTCTGTTTTTCAGGGCATTTGCGAGTTGCTCAAAAATCCTGAATGATAAAATATATTTCAATACAAAGAAAATTTCTAGGGCAACTCTGTTTTTCAGGGTAAGCGCAAGTTGCTCAAAAATCCTGAATGAAAAAAATGCATATTCAGTACAGTGAATTCAGGGCATCTTCTGTTTCTCAGGGCAAGCGCAAATTGCTCAAAACTCCTGAATTTAAAAAACATATTCAATACAGTGAAAAATTTCAGGGCAACTCTGTTTTTTCAGGGCAAGCGCAGGTTGCTCAACAATCTTGAATGGTAAAAAATATATTCCATACGATGAAAAATTTCAGGGCACACTCTGTTTCTCAGGGCAAGCGCAAGTTGCTCAAAAATCCTGAATGTGAAAAGTGTATTCAATAGAGTGAAAAATTTCTGGGCAACTCTGTTTTTCAGGGCAAGAGCAATTAAGTTGCTCAAAAATCATGAAAGGTAAAAAATATATTCAATACAGTCAATACAAATTTTCAGGGGAAACTGTTTTCAAGGCAAGCGCAAGTTGTTAAAATCCTGAATGTAAAAAGTATATTCAGTACAGTGAAAAATTTCAAGGCAGCTCTGATTTTTCAGGGCAAGCGCAAGTTGCTCAAAAATCGTGAACGGTGAAAAAATTTTGAATACAGTGTATATTCACTTGGAGGCGATCCGCTTACTTTGGGCTAGTGTAGTTTGTAATCTGGACCAAAGTCATGATTGGTCATAGTGACTTTGATCTGGTCCAAGCCCTCCTTTTCCGTAAAAATCGAACAATCGGATGTCGGTA
>Ga0210059_1006550_pt1 | contig 18649 bp, 13 predicted proteins | sample Ectturendosymbi2_FD_188042 | JGI IMG/M metagenome (GOLD analysis project Ga0210059, IMG submission 188042) | Ecteinascidia turbinata endosymbiont from Florida, USA - Sample 2 (SPAdes) (version 2) | ecosystem: Host-associated > Tunicates > Ascidians > Unclassified | place: Key West, Florida... | reverse complement strand
ATGTCGCGCGATATTGTCGGTTACTCCACCGCATTCCTCTTTGGGGATTTCTCTGATATTTTCCGTGGTTGCTGCACTCAATATTCCGATCGTTGAAGAGTTGTTGTGGTACATATTTTTCTTCAAATCCCCCAGAAATAAAAATCTAGGAGTTCAAGATCCGGTGAGTGCGGTGGCCGAATCGACGTTAAACTTCTTGCTGATTAGCCATTTCGCGTGATCTCTCTCTCTCTCTCTGCCAGGCTCGTCGGCGAATTAGGCATCCACGCAAAATGTCTTTTTCCAGATTGTCCACGTCATGTTCGGGAAGGCTGTTGTTCCTAAAAAGGGGAGCAATAAAATTAAAATGAACAGCTTTATTGAAAGATTTGTTGGGTCTATAGTTCAGAAATAATCAATGTATAGTGCGACCGTATAATCCTTTCTGGCACCATAAGGCTCCACGAGAGGGAGTGCAGCCGATGCGCCGCACCAGGGCCCATAAGAGTCTAGGGGGGCCATGAACCTTAAAGTTTAAAATTGAAATGGGCAATTATGCACAAAGATTTTATTGTTATACGTAGCTTTATTTATACAGTCTTGCGCAAATTAATCGACTAAAGTTGTTGTTTAAGTCGATGTACAATGCATCGCCATTTCTTTTAGTGTGCGTGCTATTTCATTGTTAGCCTAATGCACTTTTTAACACCACAGATTACGTTATACACATGAAGTACCACAAATTTTTCGATGTTTTGGGGAACCCTGAAGTTCCGCAAAACATGTAGTGGCATAGGTGGCGGAACCGGGGTCGCATGGGCCTAGGCCCCCTTCCTTTGAAATTTCGAATTTTGCCTAAGTAAGTTGAAGTAACCAATTAGTATTGGGTCCATTGTAAATGTAAATCGTTTAATGAAAAAGATATTACAGAAATTTGGCCGTATTTTGTCAAATTTATTTGTAATTTGGCAGTGAATTTGAAAAAAATTCGTGATTGTTTGGCGGGATACCCCGTGCACAGTCTGTTACCCTGCTATGGCTTGCTTACCGCATTGGTGTTGTTGAACAGTGCTGCCAGATGGTGTAATACAACACAATTTTTACAACGTTTTCCAAAAATTGCGTAATTTTACTTGTGTGTGTGCATGGGCGTTGGATGGATTGTTTCCAGGGGGGGCACTAGTGGATTGTTCCAAGTTTTTCTAGGGGGCGACCAGAAGTGGTGAAATTCGGTTTTTACCGTTCGAAACTAGGAAAACAGCCTTTTTTGCTGAAATTTATAAATTCCTGGTGAGGAAAACGTTCGTGCCACAACATTAAAAATTGGTGTAATTTCAAGCGTTTTAACACCATTCTATATAGTGAAATTTTGCTGAGTCTCATGCGCAAAATTAAATGTTTGACGGATCAATTTCAATTGCGTTTTTGTTTTTGCATTGGCAACACTAAACACCTATATTCATTTATGCATTGGCAACACAATTGGCATCCTTACAGACAACTTGCTGGTTGCTACATACGCTTTGTCTTGTCTTTGCATTCCGGTATATAATGCAGTTTGGAATGGGTATTCAGTCCTGTTACTTCTGTGTTCAAGATGTGGAAAAGCTGTGATTTTGAATGTGTTTACGACAGGTATCAATGCTGTGTAATTTTTGCCTGTTTTTTACGCTGTTCTTGTTTTTTCTGAACAGCCCAGTGGCGACTCTGGCAAACGGACTCCTCGGGCTTAGCCCGAGTCTTTGTAGCCTATATTTGTGCCACCACCCACGGTCCCACTTCACTGAGTTTTTAATTCGGGCTCTTTGCTTTGGGCATTGTCACCGTTGATACATCTTCTTTCCATGTCTGGCCTTTCGCGTTCATGTTGCAGGTGACCTGAATAAAGCAATATCGTTCGTAGTAGGCGTTCTCTCGACTTCGTTCGCTCGCGCTTTACTTGGTCTCATCCATTAGAGCCCGATCTGCCTGTGCAATTAAGTATTTTTTAAAACATTATTCATATCGGACTGAATGCTTTTTGAAGCAGTGGATGTGTGTAGAACAGGATTGCGGCTCTTTGAACCTTTGCATGCAGCTCTTTGAGGTTTCCGAAAAATTATATTTGTTTTTTATTTCTATTGCTAAGTGTAGAAATATTGTAAAATGGTACTGTGGTAGCTAGCGTACCCTACTGTATTACTTTTGCAAGTCGTTGCAAAAATAATTATGTCGCAGAGATGTGGATTGCAAATGAATCGTGTTTTTAGATTTTTATGTTGCGGCTCTTTGTAACTTGGGTTTTACGATACGCGGCTCATAGAGCACGTTTGACCACCCCTGGTATAGAACATCGGATTTGAGGTCCAATCCAATTGACAGTTCCCATTTCGAGAATAATTTCAAACGAACGATAAATTGTCCATCAGCTAGGGCTAATATGAATGAACGTAGCAAGTAGACGACTTACTGGCGTTATCATTGGTCTGTGACGTATATTACTCAACAGTGGAGAAGCTATCATGAGTACTTGTATTTATTGTTACGCAACTAACGTCACAGAGCAACAATAATGACTATAAGAATGAAAGCAAATGGAAATTTCCGGGACGCAGGCATCGAATGGTTTTATTCAGTCAGAATAAATTGCATGAGCCCGAGTGACGCTGTTGCCCTCGAGTCGCTCCTGTCACAGCCTTTTTAATTGCAAGTGGTTCACCAATACGTTTTCATAGTAGTGTAATTTTGTCTAAAACAGTGCAATTTAGACCTTCATATGGTGTATAGGTAATGACGTCATAATTTAATGATTGTGACGTCATAGTTGCCCATTCAAACCACGAGTTTTTTGACATGCACTTATGTTTCTCCACTTTCAAAAAGGTTCCGCCACCCATGTGTAGTGGGGTTCCGTGAGTTTTGAGGGTTCCTCGTTCTTTAGGGGAAATTATTTCTTGCTTCAGTTTGTTAATGCGTCATTATGAATTTTTTAGATCACAGTGCCGTATTCAGACATGACTAGGCACACCATACGTTCTGTTTTAGCCGGGACAGTGAGGGTTTAAAGTCTTTGCCCCAGCGTCCCGGTCAGTCAGCCAAAAAGTCCCAGTTAGGCATTCAGACAACCAGTATAGTCCTACACCTGGTACATCAGCTCCCGTTGAGAGAAGTTTTTCTACAATGAATAATATGTAGTGTGACAACAGAAGCAGAATGCGAAACCCCTTATCACCTGTGAAATTAAAATTAATACGGACTTTTGCTGCAATGATTTTTATGAGTATATAAAATCGAACAAAGACTTCTTGAAGAAAGTATTGTCTACGCCTACGGAAAAGTATGATTGCACGATTGTGTAAATTTGCAAATGCTTGAATATTGGTTTGTTTCTTAGCAAAATGCATCATTTTGTTTTTGTGTGTGTGTTTAACTATAGGAATCAAAATAGCTACATACTCAGGCGTGCATCCAGGTTTTAAGGTTTAGGAAGGAAAACATATTTTTAGGGGGGCAAGATTTTGTTTTTATTATATGTTTTTTATGCATGACTTCCTGAAATTACACCATACACCATAATTGTGATGCATACATGGGCGTACAAAAGAAACGAAAAAGTACATTTTTAACTGCATTTGAGGAATTAAAAGATGCTATGCTTGTTCTAATTAAAATTACCTACTGCAACATGCACACAACATTAAATCAATGTTAAGAAAGCTGACGGGCCTCAAAAATTCTGTCCGCGGGCCACATGCGGCCGCGGGCCTGTAGTTGGACGAGTGGCGTATCAGGGTATGACAGGCATGGCACGAGCCATGGGCGCAACTTTGACGGGGGCGCAAAAATTGCTTGGCAAAAATTAAAATCTTAATCTACAGTTTCTTGAACCTCTGTTTTGCGCCCCCTGCATACTGCAAAGCTGCATCAACACGGCGTCCTTACCTAATGCATTAAGTCGGGCGTGTTGCGCCAGCACCACCAAGCATTATGACAAAGTGGGCTATTGTGACATAATACAACGGTCAGACATCGTGCCCACAAGAACGCTCGCATGCAATACCTACCAGACCTCGTCCTCACGCTGTAAGAAAGGATAAGTCAGTCCGTACTGCTGCATTTCAGGCAAGACGATATTAGTCAGAATTTGGCTGAGGCGAGTTTAAGACCGTGGCTGTGAGAATCTGACTGCTGCGCAAATAACTGCTGTTGAGCTCCTCCAGATTTACAAATTACTTAAACTGCTGCGGCCCTCTCCGCCTTGGCGAAACTTCCTCGATGGCCACTAGTGTTCGATAAATAGGCTGAATATAATGCTCCAGTCCAGAGCCTAAGGTAGAGAGCATTAGTTAGTCCTTGAAAAATTAGGAGTTAGCATCGTTACTGTGACAGTTGAACAAAAAGCGTTAAACCATGAAAGGGATTTGTAAGTCTAGTTTTGAGCTAGCTTTTTCTGTCCAAATTTGACGTTCTGTTGGATTTCCAAGGCCTTGTGAAAAGGCCCTGACTGTGAAAAACTAAAATTTACGTGTGACAATTTAGGAGCGTACAGTTCAGATGCAGATATAGCAAGCAATTATATATGAGAAGATTGTAGATTGCAAAATGCTAGTCTCAAGTCGTGCAATTTCAAATTATCGCGTCATGAAGTCCTCTGAAAATTGCTTTACAAATAATGCCGACGATGGCAGTATGTATTGCAAGTTGAGAACGATCTTTCAGCAAACTGAAACTGGTCCTTTCATACCTCCGGACCTCATTGACTAACAATAAGTCAGGGCAGGTTGTGTGATCTAGCTTTGATGAGAATACAAAGGGACGAAAGTGCGAAAGCTTAGGCTACTTTGGTGAAATCATTGACGACTTTGCTTTGGTAAAGGTACGAAAAGTGTTGTTTTAATTAGCGTTTTCGTGTAATTTAACCGGAAAAGCTTGTTTTGCTGCCAGAGGTATAGCTTTGTGGTTATTTTTCCATTTGAACTGTAGTGCATCTGGCTTTGTCCACTTACAACACTGAGTTCGTGGGACCAGCAGTTAGTACGATGAACCTGGTCCAAAGGGAATTTCTGCAGTGCGAGTGGTCGTCGTTTGGGCTCTCAGCATTGTTAAGTTGGGCTGATAGAGACGGTTCTTTTTATGGGAAAATTTTTGATGTAAGCTACAGCACTTTTTCCATTAGTTTTGAAAACCAGACACAGGTTTACAATTTGGGTTAGGGTTTTTTGGTTATATGGCAAAGAAGATCCGCTAATCCAAGGATATAGTCCTTGTCATGTGACTAATTCCACCTGCATCAGCTAATTGCAAAAGAGGTCCAGGATTCAATCAATTGATAAAATAAAGAAAATATATGTTGTAACACTGAGAGAAGATCACATTTTAAAATATAGTAAAACTATGTAGCTTACAAAAACTACAAACTCAAACTGTCCTTTAGCAAAGGTTGACTGTATAAAACTTGAGGTAGAATGTTCAAAATTCTAAACAAAACATGGACCAGGGGTGGCCAACAGGTTGATCGCCAAGTGTCACTTGGTCGACTGCACCTGATTTTGCATTGAATTGACAAGCTGGCTAAAAAGAACATTTTTCAATCAATATTCCAGAAAGTACATAAAAATTATCCATCAATTGGTTGGTAACGTATATTTTTTGGTGCCTCTTGTGATGGCTGACCATAGGATAGCTCAGCAGATGCCGCGAAGGTATTGTAATACATTTTTCTATTATTGCGTGGCAATCATGATTTAGGTGTAACAGGCACTTTGCCTTCTGTCTGTGCATCACTTACTAAGGCAATGGTACACTGCATTTGCACATGTGATACTCAACTTCGGCATTTTGTATTTGTGACTATATTACCAACTGGTCGATCGCGGGTTATCAAGAAATTTTCTAGTCGATCCCAGTCGAAGACAAGTTGGCCACCCATGAAATAGACTGTATTAGCCAACATAACACACACATATGCCACCCAGCACAACAAAACAAAGAAGCATACCAGCAATATAAGAGCAGCTTGCTACTTCCACTTCACCGGAAAATATTTACGATGAAGTAACACGAATTATCATCGATTGTGATGAGTGCAGCACATACTGACAAAATCACTCTGATTTTTTGTGAATACAAAAATCACAGTAAAGAAAACAACAGCACCATCGTATGTGACATCTTGAACAACTCTCAGAAAAATTTTGTTATAGAAACCAAACAAATATCCTGATCCTGATCCAAATTTTTTCAAAAACAAATATCCAAATCCAATCCTGATCCAAAAAAATCGCAAGTATCCTGCAGGATATCCAATCCTGATCCTGTCCATGCTCACCTCTGGCACGGTAGAAATGGATGCCGATTTTGCGCATTTGACCTAAGGTAACCTTGCGTGATGAAAAAGCTGGAAATACTGCTCGTTTGTGCGACGAGGTATGGTAGTCCGGGTCGGAGGAAATATGTGCGTGCTGTACTCGACTGATTCTGTTGAAAAGCACGAAAGTTTTATTCTCCAGTGGTGCACTCGAGGTGAAAGAAGGTAAGCTTGCATTTGTAGTACATTACTACACGCAAACTACTGTAAAATTCAAACAAAAGTCGTTCAACGCAGTAAGTAACATAAATTATGTGGTTGATGAGAATGGTAGTGCCTGGTGTCAGTCCAGCCCAATCAAGACGTATATTCCTTTCAGAGTTGCTTACGCAGCACTATTCTAGGTATGTTTCGTTTGCTTTAAAGCCTCTGGTAACTTCTACATTGAAATGAAAAGCTTTGTTTTTATGTGCGTTGAACCTTCAATCAATGTAAAATTATCCTAGGCTTTGCCTTGCTGTTGCTTGTAACTGTATAGCTTACTTTTGACCAGGTTGTGTAGGAGATTTTGTCAGAGAGAAAGTGTACTGTATGATATCTTCGTCTATGTATCTGCTAACTAACAAAAGTCTCACAATTGCTACAGAAGTTTCAGTACTAAAACTTTACTTTAAGCCTGTTAGTTTTTGGTTAAACATTAATAGCCTGGTAAACAATGCACGGAGATGCTGTAGATTCTTATTGCAAATAAAACAGCCACAATAATTGAAAACAATGTTTTATTCGACGTTTCAGCTTATGCGTAAGCCATCATCAGGAATAAATGAAATCAGGAATAAACGACAGTTACAGAAAAACAATGGGATCAGAAACCTACTCATTCTGGCCTGTACATGCATTGGACAAGTTTCATTCCTCACCACTAAAAGAGAAATCTTGTGTTTGGATTACTTGACCGAGCTTACAAAATCGCCAGCATATATAATGCCATAATAATGAATTCATGAACAAAATAATAATGAATTCAGCCTGCTTTTAATGTTCATGAATTCATACATAATGAATTCATGAACATTAAAAGCATGCTGATCAAAAATGGATATCCCAAAGCATACCTTGATCGCTGCATCATGAAATATCTCAACAAGAAACATGAAACTTCCATTAATTCTTTCACCAAAAAAATGCCAATGACAACCACCATCAGCATGCGTCTACCCCACCTTGGGCAAATTTCCTATGAAGTCCGGCGAGAAATGCAAAGACTTGTACACCGCTATGCCATCATGCCCTTTCAGTTTCGTTTCGTACATGAAAGTAATAACTTGAAAAAATATTTTACATATAAACACATTGCAGAATCATTTTCATCACTCAAGTATACTCTACCAACTAACATGCACGTGTGGGTCAAATTACATTGGACAGACTCGCCGAAATTTAATATCCCGAATCAACGAACACAAATTTGATCAACGCTCTGAAATTTGCAAACATCTGCTGGCCAATCCCACACGCCGTTTTAACTTTAAGCAACCGAAAATATTGGGGAGCATCATCGGTCAGAAGAAACTTCACCAACTCGAGTCTTTTCTGATACAGCAACACCAGCCAGATCTCAACGTCGATGGTTCATCCATCCCCTTACTGCTTTTGAACACAATGGTCTTATGACGCAATACAGTACGAATGCTTTAAAATTGCATCCTTATTTTATTTATTCCTGATGATGGCTTACGCATAAGCCGAAACATCTAAAAAATAATGTTTTTGATTGTTGTGGCTGTTTTATTTGCAATAAGAATAAACAGCCTGTGTACTGTGCATTCAAAGGACAAGGAGCCCGAGACAACAAGTAGGATAGATAAGGTGCCCAGTACTCTTTAAAAATGCTTTGGTCTCTCAATCAAAATTTGAGAGGTTTAAAATCACAATATAGAGCCCTTACTTTTATGATTTATTGTGCTATTAGTTGCAAGGTTTAATACATTTTCTTCATGCATTGTTCGATAATACTTATAACAGGATGTGTTAAGTTTTTGCGCAAGGTAAAGATTACTGCTCCACCGTATTGATGAAATAGTATTTCAAAATGTTTAGTGATTTATGAGATTGCAGTAATTTGTAGATGTGTTGGTTGGTTCCTTGTTTTTTGTGCAAGACGAACGAATGAAAGTGGTTGTTTTGCTGAGTGTCATTGAAAGAGTAATTTAATCACTGGCCTACATATCTCAGTAGTCTATCTGCAATTGAAATGAATAAATCCAATCTAGCCAACTTGAATGAGCATACACGACAAAAATTACAGCCACACTCTAAGAGAAGTGCATTGCATATACTACAGTAGTGAAGTGTTATAAATTACAGTAGGTGATATATCTCATGCTGGTGTGATGAATTGGTGAAATACGATAACAATTGAAGACTATGTTTAAACGAGAACATAGAGCAAAAGTACCACAAGACAGGCAAAAAATAAAAACAAATACAACCAAAAGAAAATAAAGAAAACACAATAGACATCAACATGACACAGATGATGTTGGGCAAGCAATGAGTGAAGAGTTGAGGCATGTACAGATGAGCAGGTGAGGCAAGCATACAGGTGAAGGAAGCGGAAGCAAGCAGCAATAATGGTTATGAGGCAGAGAGCAAGGCATTTTAACGCAACATTTCATTACAAAAACAAGTAGCAAGGGCAGAAAACAATGTTTATACATTCAAATCATGAAGAAATGTAAGTTTACCCATAGACCATAGTGGTGTGGGTTGTATGGATGAGTTGTTCCCAACCAGATGCATGGTGTCACCAAATGAAGTTGAAGAATCAAGGGTATGAACAGGTTACAGTAACATTAGCAGCAAACATTATTTATTGCAATAAGTTTTAGGTATGAAAAACAAAATACGTTTAGTTATGTTAGAGAAGTATTTAGTTCTAGGGTATAGTTTCATACAAAGTCACAACTTATCTGTGCGAACTAACCACTTATTTCACAAATATCACTGGTGTCATGTCATTGACACCGTCATTCAGCTTTATATGATTGTGGGCCTAGGAATTAGGCTGAAGTCAATGTCTGTGAGGTCTTGGAGGTGGACATCACTTCGTTTGCCTTGAAATCCCTGTATTGCAGTGAGGGTGCTCCTCAAACAGGCAAATCTGAGCTTAGTCCGTATGTATGTTATGACAGATGCATATGGCTCCCTGCGTTTTGCAGCTATTTTTTCTGCCAGTCTTTTGTTGACTCCGTTGTATTCTGGTCCCATTCCTCCACTTGTTGTGAAGACAAAGGAATTTTTTCCTGTTGTTCATTCAAGCGTTTATAACATATGTTAAGTTGGGTAGGCATGTGTTTTTATTACAGTCTCACCCAAAACTTAAGTATATGTGAAAAACGCACCATCATCAAGACTAAAGTAATGAATGAAGCATGACAGTTACTGTCATATCTTGTATGTAGTTTTGTTAATTAATGTATACGTTTTGTGCCTTCATTGTCTCTACAATGCAGAGTGTCCATCAATAAAATTGCTTGATTTTAACTTAATTTTTAACAATTCCAGTCTGCATTAATTAAGACAAAGGTCAAGAAACTGTTGGCGATGTTGGTTGTTAATTTGATTTTGTGCAATCAATGCAACGATTACAAAATGCAAGAAATGCTGTATCACCTTATAATGCTGCCAATTGTGAGATTTTACTAATGCACCATAACCCAGCCAGTTTAGTTTCCAATGAATATTTTGCAACATGGTTCACTGGACCCTGTAGCTGCAAAGCCATGTTGTGAAAAACATGACTGCAGCATACAAGTTCGCATTTCTCATGCTGGTGTGACTGGTATTGGAAACTGCTTGTTTATTGCTTTGTCAATTTTGATATGTGCTTGTGGCAGTGGAAAGTTGAGTTTAGAGTTACATGTGACAATTGCCATAGAGTTTTAGAATGACGATTACAAAGAAATATAACTGGTGAAAATATATGCATTTTCTTTAGTGTGCCTCATATGTGCAGCTGCATCAGTTGTCAATCACAATATTCAGTCATATTCCTCAACAGGCATATACAAATTCTGTATCACAGGTTTTGATGCTAATTATTGTTGCAACCACTTAGTAGGCACAGCGTTGAATGCATGATACACCACAAATGGGATGTGTCCTTCAAATAGCTTCTGCATACATGTGATATGAAAAAGCATTGATCGTGATCACATGTTTGATCTCTGTTGTGCTGTTGCTTGCTGCCACATTGTGAAGCTTTGTGTGAGTGCTACTTGGGCACTACAATTGCAACACTAAAAATATCCCACATGGGCCCCAAATCGTTTTGTGCCTTTGGTAAAGCTGGATAGTTTTGATGCAGGAATTGTTGTAAGTCTGATAAATTTATCAGATAATTCCAGTGGATATTCAGCAATAATGTCAACTAGCTTGAAAAAAGTGATTGACAGTTAGCATAAGACTGAACAGCTCTGAGTTGCTGATAAAAATAGTCAAAAAATTTTCAGCAGAAGTTTATGCACAGATGAAGTATTGACACGCTGCAAGGGAAGTGTTTTTGATGTACCTGATGCACAGAAAAATGTTAAGAATGTTAGTGTAAAAAGTGTAGAAAGCTTTTGATAACAGCGCAGTTACTGAAACCAATACAATCTCTAAACAAGTGCTTGTGACAAGCAAAGAAAATATTTGGACAGGATCATGACAACTTTTCTAAGAGTTTGAAAAGGGTTGCTGCTGCATTACAAGACTAAAATGAAAGCATTGGCAGTGAGTAGTGCACATGTAAAAGATCATAGGAAGTCTTTGCAAGGTACGTCTTGCAATTTAAAAAATAGCAGTTTTGCTACAATGGACAGTGGGAAAAGTTTGATGATACACATGCAACTGGCATAGTATTGAAAACAAATCCAGAAGTCGCTATAGCTAAACATGATTTAGATCAGTTCTCTTCAACCTGGTTTTGTCATCATGAAACCCCCGATACACTTCTGCGTTTGTCATGGAATCCCCATTAACAAAAATTGAAAAAAAAGAATTACTTGTAAGAAAATCAGATTAGACACGTTATTACACAAGTTAAAAACCAATAAAGTTAGTGACTTGGTTGTTGTTTCATTTCTGGAATGTATCGCTTCCAGAATTTGGCAAAAAGAAATCTTATCTCAAATATGTCTCGTCCCATTTTCTAACTTCGGCAATTGAATTACATGTGGTCCGCTTCGGATTAGGTGCATCTTTTGCATTTGAACTACATTACTTATTATCGTCCACACCTTTGCTGTTGCTATTATTTCACTTCACATAAGAAAATATGCTATTTTGCTTCATCTGGCTTGACTAAATTGTAAAAATATGGGTTTCGCACTGTTTTTACTTTATTCCCACATAGGTTGAATAGCATCTCTAGTCCGTTGTCTACTACTCCGATATACAGTGCTGCGAACTGTACATCGGCAACATCGTATAACTATGATGCAACAATAACGTTCTTCTTAATTGTACTGCAATGAACAACAAGTGATGAAACAACCAGCAATATTGCTTTTTCCGCTATCTGCACTCAACCTCCTGTACAACTAGCTGGCCTACTTGGGGTCAGAATGCTGCACGGTGATCTAAAATCAATTCCCCTAAAACAAGGTACTGTTGAGTTCGCTTTGCATCCTCAACATGAAATGTCCCTCGATTCTGGAATACAAATAATAAAGGACTTCAACTATTTCAAAAGCAAGTCAAGAAAGCGACCCCGAAGTCTATCTATGGTTTCACTTAACAGCAGTGATTGGGAAGAATATTGGAATATGAAAGTCATTCCTCAAGACGACTTGAAGAATAAAAGAATGAAGCTCGAACAAACCAACGACTAGAAACTTTCCATTTAAAACGATATTGTATTATGTAGTATCCAAACTATTGTACCTTTGTACTCCGTTTGTAATAGCAAGTCACCACTAGGGAGAGAGCAAGCTAAAACCTTATAAAAACAATTGTGTCAACAATTCAGATAAAAATATAAATAATATTTTTGATCCAAACGAATAAAAACAAATAATAACAAAACTGAATCCAAATTATGATAAAAAACGTAACCGGAATCATTGGCGACTCCGAAAAGTCCAAACTCGACGTAATGACGTTTGACGACGTCATCAGAGTAGCCAATGAGAGACGAGAAACGAGGTGCGGCTCTGGGTATAATTACCCGTGCGTGCACCACGTTCAGTCAGTTGAGCAGTGGGCCTGGTCATACCAAGCTACCTAAACCAGTAGTGGGCTTACCAAACTGGAATAGGCCGAATATCCAGCAGTGGGCATACCAAGCTGACTTAGTCCAAATGGGCATATCAATGGACTAGATTACCTAAAAGAGATTTACGGTTTAGTGGCTATGATGCTGCTGACAATTTGGGCTTCTCTCTCCTCTATGAAGGAATAAAACTTGCGCTAACCCCTGTTACTTGTAATAAATCTCTGTGTGTATATTAATATAACATGTTATAAGTAAACCCTTGTTGTTTGTATTAAAAGACAAATGTCGCAGTGCTTAATGTTGAATTAATAAAACCATGAGTGAATACACTTTCGTCTGATAACAAAACTGAGCGTGAAGTCTGTTGTGGTTAAAAATAACCCCAACATGTTAACACATGAACAAAGATGAGGTGTGGAAAGAAAAATACCCCTCTAATCCGTTGACTAGAAGAAATGACTGGAAATGAGGATGAGGCTTTGATGTATAACTGGGACGGAGAAACAAGTTATGACAGTCTTACAGTGGGAAAAATACGACGAAGCATGAACGATGCTGAGGCTAAGAATGGGGAAAAGATCAATGCAATCGTGCATAGTGCAAAGGAGAATCTTGAAGCTGTAGAAGACTTCATGATACAAGAAGTCAACGTAACTGAAGAAGATCTGGAATTGATCGATGACTTTTTGAATATGTAAACAATCGGGCAAGAATTACGAGAGACCTCTATTCATGTCATATGGTGTTCTATGTAACGTGTATTTGATATAAAGGCAACATGAAGGCAAACATAATGACGTCATTACATTATGCGGGTACGACATCGTGCGTACGACATCGTGCGCACAGCATTGTGCGTACAACATTGTGCGTACAAAATTGTGCATGATCAAGAAGTATAAAAGGGTTGTGTTGATTACCCGCCGGCCTCTAGCCGTTTCGAGTCAGTTGTGTTTTGGTAGCCGAAGAGCGAACTTGGGGATGCCTGGTGATCTCGTGATCCAGGAGCGCCTTGTAGCTCTGAAATAAGCCGACTTTCTAGGCACGAAAGTTCGGGCATTATTCTTGAGGTAGTCAGAAGTGTATGCTGTTGTTATAGTCAGATGCTGTTGAATGATGCTCCGTAAAACTGTAAGTAACAAAGTTCTGTTGAAATTTTATTTAATCATAGACTTTGTATATATTGCGGCATGCTAGATTCAGTTTGGAAAAAGAGTCCTGTCAAAATTTTCTATGATTTAAGACTTTAACAAGATTTAGGGAAATTTAAAGTCAAAAAGGAAACAGAGTCCTGTTCAAATTTTTTACGATTTTGTACTTAGAAAAATCCCAGACAATGGGGGGGTCATAAAGTTAGGATCATGTTGGTGCGCTTATGTTCAGCCATAGTTGTGTTATATTGGTCGTGGTTCGATGTGCAATAAACTTGTATCCCTGCTTAACTGGGCATAACGGTCCTGTCACCAGCAGCTAGGGTTGGTGATATTGACTGTTTGCTTTCGAGTAGATAGTCTGTAGGGGACCAGCCTCGAGGACCCTGTCTAGAATAAAAGTATAAGATAAGCGTTAACTTAATCAAAGCGTTTAGCACAACTTGTTTAACGTCGAGTTTCTCGTGGACAAGGGCACTGAGCTGGGAAATAGAGTCCAGCGGGATTCCTCGTCCGTTAAAAGTCGAACGAAAACGGGCGGGTGTAAGTTTCTTAATTGTTAACTTGGGCGTGCCTTGGGCACTCCGGCCAAATTCACCAGTGCTCTCGCGGAGTTGACCTAAACGTGTGCTGTTCTTCTTCTTCAGAAGGGAACTGCCACAGTACCCTTAAAACTCACGGAACCCCTGTTGAAGAGCAATGATTTAGATGCACATGTTTATAACATCTCTATTGAGTGTCAGAAAATACTTAATTCTTAAATAATGACACAACCCCAAATGTTGATTTTAATGTTATTTTAGATAACTTGCTCAAAAGAAGAAGCAAAGTTGAATATAAGATGTCCACTCATTGAATGTATGATTGCTGTGAACCACACAGCAAAGTCCCAAGAAGTGCTATTTTTCTGGGAGCTATAAGTCTCGAAAGTTGAATGAATATTATTTAGATAATTACATACAATATGCATAGAAAATTACAAGTCAGCTATCATGCTTCTTCAGTCTTGATGATGATGGTGCGTTTTTCACATATATTTAAGTTTGGGGTGAGACTGTAATAACAATACATGTCTAACCATCTTAACATATGTTATAAACACTTTAGTGAAGCAGCAGAAAGAAGCAACGTTCAACAATTAATCACACCACTATGGGAGACTTCACCTACAATAATAATTGGTAATGTTTTGCATGTTCTTCCCTTGTGTAATACAGAAAGATACTGTATTGGACCATGTGATATATTTTACACTCAATTCATTCCCGAACCCCGGTATAATCTTCAGAAAAATTAGGTATGTCACTTATGTGTCTCCTTACCCTAATTGTGCTATCTGGTATCTGCAATTTCATCACACATTCACAAATGATAAATTCCATGAAGATAAACATTTGAATGATAAACATATGAAGTGCTCTAATACACAAAATTTTACTTTTCACAAATAATCTAAAATTGTCCTACTAAAGACAAGTGTTTGATCTTTCCATATGATACTTCTATTTTGTCCATCAAAAACATTCATTTATGCTAGTAAGTTCCTAACCTTTCTGAGGAAGTAGGAAAGAGCACTGCTGGGATCAAGCAAAGATAACTACTGTAAACAGAAATCAAGTGTCTTGTGCAAAAACAAATCAGAGAGTACAGCACTTTGTATCTCTAAATTAAACTTATTCTGAAACGAGGCTATCACAGGGTTTTTTTAAGGCGGTTTAGGGACCCGATTCGGGTCTCTAGAATTTCAAATTGGGTCCCTAGAATCAGAGAAAATTATCATCGGGTCCCTAAAATCAGAGAAAACCGGGTCCCTAGAATCAGAGAAATCGGGTCCCTACAAATCCAAACTGGGTTCCCAACATTATCCTTAAAAAGAAACCCTGGTCTATCATGTCATTCTTTACACCGTGTAGGTAGGAGCAGGCAATTTTTTGGGGGTGCAAAGGATATTTTGACCGAATTTCCGACATTTCATGTGTGTATGCACTTGCACAGATCTGGTGCACTGGCAGCGCTGACCTCATTTCACCAATTCAAGTTCTTTTAGCTTAGGCAGGAGTCAGAACATCATTCGCAATTTGTATGAAGTGTTCAACTCATGTCGATATGACAGTGTATATATAGCAATGGCCGCTCTAGATGTCAAAGTGGTGAAGGATCAGCATCTATAATTTGTATTGTGTTGTATGCATTTTTTAAAGTGACACATCAAATACAGGACTACATGTGAATAATGGGGCACTGCACATAATTTCTACCCCTTGTGTTCTTCATCGGTATGCACTGGCGAGTAAAGCCCTATTAGAATTTTTGAAAGTATTTTTGAAACATTCAACTGAATGCGTAAATTTTATCACGGCATGGGCTCATGTTTTCAAAGTCCTTTACAAAGATGAATTAAATGTTCCAAATTCACATGTTGCAATTGTAACTTTTACAAATTTTGGTGTAGATTGGACCAAGGGTTTGCAATGCTATTGAAGTGCACATTTGAAGTTATTATAACTTTTCAAAATACTTATCTGTGTGAGGCAGGGTTCTCCCCAATGATAAAACAAAACATCGATCTCAATCGAGTCCCAAGGATGATATGAGAGTATCTCTTTCAATCCCTGTTCCCAGAATCTCAGATATTGTGAGCAGAAAACAAGCACAAAAGTCCCAATGAGTGGCTGAGTGGTTGAAATTGTTTGTCATTTTGCAATGAAAAAAAGGTAAACGTGGCTGTGTATTCCTTCTTCCAAGTGTTTTTGCCCCATGATTCCGTGATATGCTGGTTCATATGAAACTATTTTTAGAATTTCAACAACCTCAGGAAACCACTTCTTATAAGTATTCATGCTTGCTTGTGACACCAATTTATCAAAGTTTCATCTCAGAGACTGATAAGCTTGGTACAAGCATTACCCTAAAATTGGTTCCAGACTAGTAAGCACAAAAATTCATATATCTGAGTGTAAGTTTACAATGTTTTTCGAGAACCTACCCCGGACCCTTTTCAGAAAATCATGCCTTGACACACTAAATATTCTTGGGGGTAAAATCAATTTTTTTATTTTGTTGGGGTACATGACACAGAAAAGGTTAGTGATAAATAAAATGCAAACTAGTCATAAGTATTGTTGAAGTAAGCTTTTAGGATTGAAACTTTTGGGCCAATTGTGAGACTTGTTACTTGTTAGCAGATACACAGACGAATGAGCTTTCTCTCTGACAAAATGTCCTACACAACCTGGTCAAAAGTTAGCTATACAGTTACAAGCAACAGCAAGGCAAAGGCTAGGACAATTTTACATTAAAGTTTCAAACTTCAAAGCACATAAACATTTTTCATTTCAATCCATAAGTAAAGTAGCTGGAGGCTTTAAAGCAAAAGAAACATATCCAGAATAGTGCTGTGTAAGCAAATGTGAAAGGAAAATACGTCTCGGTTGGGCTATCTTACAACACTTTCATCAACCACACAAGCATAAGCATGCAACTCTGAAAGGAACAAACGTCTTGGTTGGGCTAACCTACTGTATTATTACTAGTGTAGACTAGTACACTGCTCTCATATCAACCACACAATTTGTTACTGCGTTGAACCACTTTTGTTTGCATTAGTTGGCGCAATTTGCTGCAAATGCAAGCTTACCTTTTTTTATCGCGAGTGCACCACGTTACCATCACCAGCGAATAAAAGTTTCGTGCTTTCCAACGTAATCAGTCGAGTACAGCACATATCCCCTCTGACCCTCCCGTACGTTCACCTTGTTGCACAAACGAGCAGTGTTTCCAGCGTTTTCATCGCGCAAGGTTACCTTCGGTTATGCACATCATAGACTCACTCACAGAGAAAAAGGGCATTCGTCAAAATGACATTCCTGTGAAAATCTTAAAATTATGCAGTGAAATTTTATCTCCATTCTTAGCAAAACTCTTTAACAATTGCATAAACCAAGGTATATACCCACAGAGCTTTAAGTGTGCCCAAGTTACTCCTATACATAAAAGTGGGCCGGAAAATGTGTGCACCAACTATCGTCCTATATCAGTGTTGTCACCGTTAAACAAGATATTTGAAAAACTCCTTTATGATAGGTTATATCACTATGTGGAATGCAAGAGCATGCTATCAAAACATCAGTATGGTTTCAGAGCTAAAGTATCAACAGAATTTGCAATTTATGATATAGTTGAGTGTATCTTAGAAAACCTGGACCAGAAAATACAAAATTGTGCAGTTTTCCTTGATCTCTCAAAAGCTTATGATACTGTTGACCATTCTGTGCTGCTGTGGAAGTTGGAACATTACTATGGCATTGGAGGGCTCCCACTACAACTTTTTGAAAATTATTTTCATAGGAGAGAACAATATACAGTAGTATATATGTGTAGATCCCATACCCAGCAGATCAATTGTGGTTTGCCACATAGATCAATTTCATCTCCCCTGCTCTTTTCACTATATGTTAATGACTTGCCAAAAGTATCTAACTTTAAAACTACATTATTTGCTGATGATACATGCCTAATACTGGCAAACAAGAACATTGATATTTTGGAAAAGATGGTTGACCAGGAAATGAAAAAAGTCGACAGTTGGATGCGTCATAATAAGCTATCACTAATTACTTTAATTAATTGTTTATAGCAGACACGAAGTCCATAGTATGAACACACACACTCTGCAGAACGCAGGTTGATAAAAACAGACAATACAGAACGTAGTACAATGGTAATGGTAATGGTTTATTGTTTCATATGACTCAGCCAATAAGCAGAAGCACCATAAATGCCATCGCATGCAGTAAACCAACCATTAGCGAACATTAGAGCAAATGAGAATATAATGGCACAATAGCTGATCAGTGTAAACAAAGAGGGGCGCTGTGTCACATAGGATTGGCGAAAGACCGTGGCGGTCATCTGGTCAACCAACCCCGTTTATCACTTTTTGTCAAGTGATTGAGAAACAACAGTTGCAGATCA
>Ga0210059_1006548_pt1 | contig 18653 bp, 10 predicted proteins | sample Ectturendosymbi2_FD_188042 | JGI IMG/M metagenome (GOLD analysis project Ga0210059, IMG submission 188042) | Ecteinascidia turbinata endosymbiont from Florida, USA - Sample 2 (SPAdes) (version 2) | ecosystem: Host-associated > Tunicates > Ascidians > Unclassified | place: Key West, Florida... | reverse complement strand
TAAAACGCTGTGTGAACATGTGAACGGTTTGTGCCCAGCCGGATGGCTCAATGAGCAGTCTATTACAAAGCACTGGTTCCAGTCCGTACGTACTTGTCCATATAGTTGGGCCACTGGCCGCAACACCAGCAACAGTTTGCTAAGCCTAGGCTAAAACACTTTGCAAAATACTTAGGTCTTGACGGTTGTGGCGTGTATAAGGGTAACTTTTTCTTTAGTTAAAGCCTATTGGTGCACAGAAAGCTTCCACACATAACATTCACATCCATTCTTATAATGTCTGGAAATTTGAAATAATTCTAACGAAAAGCTTCACAGTTAGGTACTTTCGTTTCGTAACTACAGACGCGCGTAGGCTACAAAACTGCATCATGTTCAACACGTTTAAGCAGCTGTAATGTGAAGCACCATAACTTTTTCAAACTAAGGTTTTTGCAACCAAAATTTACAAGAATTAACTTCGGATTGTTATGCATATTGCCAGAAAATTTGAATTCAGTGTATCAAGAACTTTGAGAGTTAAATCATTGTTTAATCGAGCGACCGGACTCTGTTCCCAACGCATCGTACTAAATGTTTGTGCGCATGGCTGGCAACGTGCTAATTTGGGTTCAGTAGTTGTTGACTAGGGCACAATAATTTTTGACATGCTTGGTATTTTGCAAGCAAATCTAGACGAATCTTCCTCTTGTGAAAATGCGTCTTACCTGAAAATTTGAGGTCAATCGGGCCAGCCCATTTTGAGTTATTCAGTTTTTTGTATAGCTTTTGCCTCAAAACAACCTAAAAACCGTCCCGCACCAGCTGAATAATCGAAATGAATTCACACTGCATCGACCGTGTGAACATTTTGTTCGAAATCTGAAGATTAAGAACAGTGTAGTTCAAATATTTAACAGAAATGGAATCTGCATTAAATTACTAAGACTGTGATGTAAAATTTATGTTCCTACATGTTCCGGAAAGTTGGTTAAAATTAGGATGAACAACAGGTTGTCAGTCGATATCTGTTTGTCTAAGACGTTATCTATGCCTATAAACCGTACTTAATTTTTTTTACGAAATCTGAAGATTCCGAATAGTGTAGTTCAAATATTTGTCAGAAATGGAATCTGCATTGAATTACAAAGACTCAGGAACGTAACGCCTAGGGCAAAGGGGGCACAATTCCCCGGCTCTGAATCACTATGGGCGCGCCAAATCACTCCAGGTGCGCAGTTCTCATGCCATGTTCACGCTATATTATTGCTTGTTTGCGCCACATATATGTGGTGTTGTTCTTTGAACTCATCCCGTTCTTGGTGAATCACACATTCAACGCAACACCAACAGAGAGGTTGCAACACTTGCATGAGCATGGCGGTCAGCGATTTTGGTGCTGAGAAGCTTTTTGGAGGGAACGTGTTATGCAACATTTTGATGGAGTGCTATAGGAGTTTTTCATATATGCACCAAATCACAATTGCTTTAAAAGTAAGGTTGCGGGGTTTTACATTTAGAGTATGAGGTTTAGGATTTTTGGTTTATGGATTTAGGTTTAGGCTAAAGGTTGAAGGTTTTATGATGAGGGTTCAGGTGTAAGCTTGTAGGATGAGAGGTTTGACAGCAGAACGGCCTCCGGAAAGTCTTCAATAGTGGGGCTTTACTTTTGTGCGGGAATCTTGACATTCTGCAACTGACAAAAAATCCACCGATTTATACAGTAGGCCACAGTTTCATATTTCAGTTTGTGGGGTCTTGGAGCTTTCTTTGGGGGGTTAAGCCCAAAAATGCTATCCCATATGGTGACGGGACTGGTTGAGGGTTATATTTTTAGGTTTAGGGTTTAGGGATTTAGGTTAAGGTTTTAGCTTAGGTTTAGGGTTTTAAGTTTAAGTTTTGGGTTTTAGATTTGGGGTTTTAGGTTCCAGGTGTCAGGTTTAGGGTTTTAGGCTTGCACACTAATCCAAGCATGCAACTTTGTTTATTGTGCTTGTCACATGACTTGCCCACTTCAACGAATCATGTTCCACAAAAGTTAAAATAGTCTCAGCAGATATTTTGCCTCAGAAAGCAAAATAGCCATGGAGATATTTTACCTCAGGAGACAAAATAGACAAGACTGCCAATTGTTTAGCGGATTATGGGCGGGCCGGTTTGGAAAAGAATAATGTCGCCGGTGCACGGGTGGTTGATGGGTTATGGGCGGTCTGGGCCTGAAAAATCTTGGACCGTGCCATCTCTTCTGTCTGTCTCCAACGCAAACTCAAATGCAAAAACCGTGCTTAACATTTTGTACGAAATCTCATATATCCGAATAGTGTAGTTTAAAATTTTAACAAAAGTGGAATCTGCATTAAATTGTAAAGACAGTGATATTGTTGCGGCCAGTGGCCCAACTATATGGACAAGTACTTACGGACTGGAACCAGTGCTTTGTAATAGACTGCTCATTGAGCCATTCGGCTGGGCACAAACCGTTCACATGTTCACACAGCGTTTTACGTAACACATGACTCAATATTCACGCCGTATGTTGAACGCGTTTTTCTGCTCGCCTTTCTGTGCATGTATTTACGATCTCGCAGAACCTTACTTGGGCTCTTTTCGTCAGTAGTGCCATGAGCGAGTTGTCGTCTGCCTGATCCATTAACTGTTTTCTGCGATATGTTAGCTGCTGAATAGTCGTAAAAGACAAGTCGCTGTCTGTGTTAATGGTCGATAGATGTGGCTTTTTTCGTCATTAAAACCAGTGCAGAACTCGAGGCAATAAAGTGTACAGTGTCACCTCTCAACTCCCCTGCCTGTTTCGAGTCTCTAACAGCCGCGAACCTGAGTAACGCCTTCATCATCACATAGAACAGTGTAAATCAGGTTCACAGCTTGTGTGTTACAGAGTGAGAGACACGTCAACAATATAAAATATGTCTAGGTTCTTGCGCCGGAAAGCGGTATGAAATTTGTTAGAAAACTCGCTCTTTTCATTAATTTTTAAAATTTTTTTGCATTGCAATCGTTTCTTTTTCAGCCTACAGTTTGTTTTTGCTGATTTGCGAAAAAAGAATTTTTTCCTCCAAACCTCGCATCCCGCGAATAGTGCGTCTTGGAAAGTGCGGTTAACTTCACCATATCAAACATGTCATGCAGGTGTATAGTTGCCAGTGCTAGTTTTTTTTTCACTAGACCTGGGGTTCTGGGGTTTTTATTGAAAATCTGGGTTTTTTTGACTCTGGTCAAATTTTTGTAAATGTATGTCGTATTACTTTTTTTTCCATTCAAGAATACAGTAGTGTCACAGGCGTATAAATATAAATATGTGCAGAGTCAGTAGCCACTGCAGATGAAGTGGAGCACCTCTTGTTCTGACGAATTTTTTAGTAGCCTACAATTTACGATCAAGCCGAAAAACAAGCTGATGCATTGGAGTTATCTCCAACATTAATACCCAGAAAGCCAAGAAAGGGCCAGGAGGTACATCATCTACATCACTGACAACAACGGACACAACTCAGTTTGAATGCAACACAGGACAGTTGAAGATTTGTAATAAATTATGCTCATGAGTATTTTGAAACACTCGATGAAGCAATGAAAAATATATCAACTTGTACTTTTCTTCATCTGACCTTAAAGTAGTTAAAGATTATTGAAAGCTAGCTGATGGTAAACTTCCAGATCATGACATTCATTAAATTATTGGTGAGAAATATCCTGTGTTGAGTTCTAGCTTGCTTGCAATGCAAACAGAAATGAGCATCTATAAACCACATTGCCGTGGCAAGAGTGTTGATAAGCATTAAAGCATTTTCCAGTCTGTGGAAAAAGGTACGAAAGAGTTGTTTTCTTAGGCAGGCAAAGAAACTAATCAGGTTTTGCTGTTATTAATATTATGAAGCAGCCCATCATCATCTCATGCACTGCTAAACAGAAACAGTCAATCAGTGCTCTTCAGAGGCTGAAGACATGGTTCAACCATGTTGTAGTCAATAATGTCACAGAGTAGTCTAAACCATATGGTAGGTATGCCATACCCAAAGAGAAATGCTAAAATTGTTAGAATCAAAAGAAAATGTTAATAAATTTGTAGCTGTTTGAATGTAGAAAAAAAGTATTTGGGTACTTATATTGTAAGGTTAATTAAGGTAGAGTCTACTATTTTACCACCAATCTGGCGGCAACAGATCGGCTGGAGCTATTGTGCCGCCAGTTGAACATTCGGTCTCTTGGCATGACATAATTTGAATAAAAAGGTCAGTGATTCATGTAATCGGCTTGCTCCTCATAATAGTGTAGTGGTAGTTTTTTTGTAGTTTTGACATAACATACTTAATTCAAAACCAAATACAGGCTGCAATCTCTTCCTTCCCCCATGGCTCCGAGGCAGGACCAGAAGGACTGAGACTACAATATTTGAAAGTGCATATCAATCTCTGCAGGTGATGTCAGCACTTCCTTCCTCACTAGCCTAACTGAATTAGTTAACCATCTCACAAATGGACATCTGCCAACTGCCCTCCGGCCTTTCCTCTATGGTGCACAACACTACACGGACTGCGCAAAAACAATGGAGACCTGAAACCTATTGCTGTAGGGTGCACCTACCGACGCCTGGTTGCAAAGGTCTGTTTGAGACCTTATATCTCAAGACTGCGCAAGTTACTCTAACCTTCCCAGCTTGGGGTAGGCACCTCCCGGGGCTGTGAAGCCGCTGTCCATGCCACACGCTCTTTCATGGTGCAAACGCAAGGTGAAAAAGTTTTATTAAAACTCGATATTAAAAATGCCTTCAATAGCATTCGCCGTGACACAGTTCTTCAAGCAGCCCAAACACACCTCCCAGAAATCTATCCTTTCATTTGGGACTGTTATTCTTCAAAAACATCTCTCTTTCATGGAGAGATCTGCCTTCACTCAGCCACCGGGGTGCAACAAAAGGACTCTCTCGGCCCGGCTCTTTTTGCCCTTGCCATTCACAGAGTTACATCTAAGATCAAATCAGACATAAATGTTTGGTACCTTGATGACGGATGTATCAGTGGTGACCCGCAGACTGTGCTCAGTAATGCTGCCATCATTAGGAATGGACTATCCTCAGTTGGCCTAGAAATAAATAACTCTAATTGTGAGCTGCTCATAGTCAACAACACAACCAGCCAAGAGCGGTCCCAAACAACTAAGCTTTTCCAGGATGAATTCCCATCCATCTCAATCCCTGCTCCCAATCTATGGCAGTTATTAGGATCTCCTCTGCATCAGGATTCCACCCCACTACATCTAGAGGCAAAAACTAAAATGCTTGACAACATCATTGAAAACCTTGAGCTAATAAAGCCACATCAAGCATTTTTCATAATGAAAAACTGCTTCTCAATCCCCAAACTCATATACCTACTGCGAAGTGCATTAATCTTCAAGTGCAAAGAGGAACTGGAGGTGTTCGACACAGAAACCAACATGGAAAAAAAATGCAATGTGTCTTTTGGAGAAGAAATCTGGTCACAAGCATCCCTGCCAATCAGACATGCAGGCCTGGGCCTTTGTTCTGTGGCAGACCTATCCCTGCCATGTTTCCTGTCATCATCTCATACCTGTCAACCGTTTACTTCCCTCTCTCAACCTGGAAACCCCTTATGGGGATGAAAACGATGCAATTGACGATTGGTCCAAACACCATGATTCATCACCATTAGAAAAGGGAATACAAGCAGCCTGGGATGACCTCGCCTGCAGGGATACACTCAATTTCCTGCTAAACACCAATAACCCTTGGAACCATTGTTGGTTACTTGCTGCACAAGAGACTCACACTGCTGCCTGGTAATAAGCATTCCCAATTGCCAGTGTTGGAAACTTGCTCAGTCCTGATGAGCTCCGTATTGCAATCGCCCTCTGAACTGGTGCCAAAATCTTTGAAAGCACAAAATGCCGCTGCGGCAAAATTGTTGATGAGCTGGGGTTCCATGGCCTCTACTGTACTAAAAATGCAGGCCGCTTCCCAAAGCATTCAGCCATCAACTCCATCCTCAAGAGGTCATTGAGCCGCATTGGTCTCCCCTCTACCTTGGAGCTTGTCGGCCTGACTGACGATGGAAGGAGGCCGGATGGCATGACTTTGGGCTCCTGGTACAGAGGCTGAAGCCTGGTGTGGAACGCAACAGCTGTGGACACTTTTGCTCAGGGCCAGTATAAAGACTCCGCCAGACAAGCTGGTTTTGCGGCCACAAAAGCTGAGGTTGCAAAATGCAAAAAATATCATGACCTCCAAAGCAATTACTACTTTCAACCAGTGGCAATTGAGACCACTGGTGTGTATGGCAAATCCACTGCCCCTTTTCTGAGTGGTCTTTCGAAGAAACTTGTTGATGTGTCTGGCGACCCCAGGGAGCATCAATGGCTCCACCTGCGTCTGTCCCTGGCTGTGGCCAGGGGAAATGCTGTCAGCATATTAGCCTGTGTGCAAGTTTGATCTGATTTTACCTCTTCTTTTTCTAGCTGCCTTAAACGTACTGATCACCATCACTGCCTACCACTTGCCCCTGTATCAATGTGTAGCTATTGCCTTCCGAATCCTCATTCTTTCTGTAAGATTCATTGTTCCCTCAGTTGTGCAGCGTTACCTTGTGCATTGCTTAAATATCTTTTTAATCGCATGGCCAATGATGAGAGTACAGCGTGGTTTCGTGTTCAACATTGCTTGAAACCTCTGAGGCCATTAAAAAAAAAGTGTAGTGGTTATGCTTCGCGTCTGGTATGCCATGGCTTTTCAGTTCTACTCTCACCTTGGCGACTTCCCTTTTCTTTTTTTTCTTTTTTTCAAAACTTTCCTAACTTTTTCTTTAGGTTAGTGGTTCTCAACCTTTTTGAACCAGGCCTTTAGTCTTTGAAATAATCTTAGGCCTTTCAGAACTACTACATGTCAATCGAAAGTATTTGTTATTTCTCAGTCACTGCATTGCTTACTATGTGCTATGAGTTATAAATGCACAAAGTTTACTGAATTTATTTTGACACTCAATTAATATTGTTAATGGGAGCTCTGAGCTTGATGCTGGTTACATATCTATTTGATTTGAGGTTCTAGTTTAGTCAGTTTCTGTCTCAAATCAACATGTTTGCAGTTGTCTATTTGATTTCTCTTAGCACGCAGCAATTCCACAACAACGCTAAACCCACATTCAACCAAACAAGATAACACAAATCTTATCAGCTTTTGTTTTGCCAAAGTATTTGAGTAAGGGTATTTCTTCTCGCATTCCTTGGACAGCCAAATTGTGGTTCCTTTCATCTTGTTGTAACTCACATAATTCTCGTTGGCACTGTTCTGATACTGCAGGTAAATCTACTAAAAGTGGTTAAGTCAACCAAGACGGTAACTTCATTGCTTTCAAGTTATGAAATCATTCATTGAAGTCATTAATCAACATTTCCACGTGTGCAGCAATAACTGCACTTACCTATTTAAGAAAAAGGAACGCAACATTAGTAGAATTTCTTTTGGATGAAATGTGGATAAGTAAGCTTGCATATTTGACGAATATATTTTGCCATTTGAACAAGCTTACACATCACTACAGGGGTTTTGCACAAATATCTTTGTACTGAGAAACAAGACAGACTCATGCAAAAAATAGATACAGAGATGCACTTTGTGCAAAAAAGAGATACAGAGATGTTTTAGACCTTAAGTGGTTTTTTGGGAATAGTTGTTGATGTTATTGCTAAAGAGTTATTAGACATAAGCCAACATTTGTAGGGGTTAGTTTACGACTTTGACTATATTATTTTTCTGAGTGATGATCCTCAAAATGAAATCATATATAACAGATTTGGTTAACAAAATTGATTGTGATAATCTATTCGATTGCATTGATTATGATTTTTTATGTTACCGGTCCGTAAAACTTTTTTGCATTTTTTACTGGTCTGCTGGTGTAAAAAGTTCAAGACCCTTTGCCCTAGGGGATTAGCAGGGACTTCCTAATTAATTTGCATATTTTGGCCATAATTTTAGAACCAGAAACATTAGAAAGTCCATCAAACCCTTTGAAGACTCATGTTGTAGCCTAGTTTCTAATAAAAACTCGAGTCAAAAAAGTGGCTTTTGATGTTGGCGTCAATGACCTGATGTTGTCATCCAAATGTAAACAAATATGCATAAACATACTCTTATCATGTCTGAAGTGAACTGACACTACTGCAGTATAGAAGACTTTATTTCACTGACTTGAAGAGTGTGTGACATTAAAGCCACAGGGCGACCTTGCTGATTTAAAGTGGCGGAGACAGCAACGTCTGACGCATCACACTCAACAACGAAAGGTGCCAGCTCGTTTATTGAATGCAGAGCAACATACTCAATGCACAATCTTTTCTTGTGACGGTTAGCTTCATCTTTGACAATAAGTAACTGTGCATGCCAAAGGGATGAGCTTGGTCTGATAACACCTTCGCTTAACATCTTGTTAACATTGTCTTGGTGGATAAACAACCGATCCTCATGACTGAAACGTCAGGGCTTAGTAGCAATGGGCTTCACATCAGCAGTTAGATTAGAAAACAAACTAACTTCCTGAGTTTCAGCTACAACCACCGCGCAGGTTTCATCGTGTAAGATGACTTGTTGTGAAGATTACCACTGAATTCAAAGATAACGCATTGGTGCTGACTTTGAAAATCAAGTCCAAGGGTAATGTTACAGCAGAGTGTGAGGAGAACATTCAATCTCATCAATGCATACTTGTTACCTTTAACAACAATATCAGTTAGAAAAAATCCCAACGACTTCACCTTCACAGACATTGATGCCATTCAAACTTGATGCGAAGAGGGATATAACGTCAAATTGAGTTTGCTACAAATCGACGAGTGATATAACTTTAGGAACTTTCCGAGTCAACCAATGCAGTTAAGACTTCCCACCGACAATTATGAGAATAGATGCTTTTAGCAGGTTTCCACAACAGGCAGCCATTGCTATGCACAAGGACAGAATTACTGATCCCAGAAAATCGAGAGGTTACCACTGCACTTAGACCCAAGTCTGGATCGACAGGCCCGTGATAAATGACCTGTTTTTACATGAATAACAAATAGCATCTCGAGCAGGACAGTGGTCACGTTCATGATAAGCTTTAGCACAAAAAGAGCACTTATGTGACGTAGGAAATGAGCATGATAAACTAGAACCACGTAGCGTTTCAATGTATGTATCATCACCAGGAGCAACTGGCAGCAGAAATACTTTTTCATGAGAGAGGTAAGCAGTGGAATGCCCCAAAACCACATGGAATAAGTTGGCTATGGCAAACACCAGATCCAGCGTTAGCTCATTATTTTCCAATAGATGCTAGTGAATTTCATGAGATTTCAAAACATGGCTAAAAGCATCACGAATAAGCTCCTTCCTGTAAACCTTAGCAGTAACATCTTGAAAGTTGTAAGCTTTGCTTAAAACAAGCAGCTCATTCAAAAAAGTCTGTAATGATTCTTTAGGATTTTGCTTCCTCGTAACCAAAGTGTGCCTCATGAAAATCACATTCGGAGACTTTACATTAATTCTTGAGTTTTGAGAGTGCCGTCTCATGGTCAGCACAGTCTTGGATCATCTTGTAAACATATGCACTTATGTAGGCAAAGAGCATTCGCAGCTTATCCGGAACATCTTCATCTTGAGCCCTTGCAATCTGATAACATTTCTGTGCAAAGTCTGTAAATACTCACAAGCAGTTTTTAAACTGCTTCGCTGCTTTCGGAGAAGACGGGTTGACATCAAACTTCGTTGGTTTCATTAATTCATTCAGACTTGCCGCCATCATGTGTAAGACCGTTTAATTGAACTGACACTACTACAGTATAGAAGACTTTTTATTCAAAGTTTAAACAGTCTTAGAACAGAACTTAATCCAACAAACAAATATGTTGGTGAACAAGCCGACTCATGCCTCACACAAATGCAGAAGAACAAATGCCACGATTGAAATTAAAACATTGGCATGGAGGCCAAGCCAAGAGTCATGCCTAGAGCAAAGGTTCATGATTAATTATTAATCCAATGAACATAAATCAACATAAACACAAATTCTGACTTCCAAAACTGAAAATCTTTTTTCTTCAAAACTACAAGACTTTCCCCATTTATAGAAGGTTTAAACAGCTCTCATAGCTCATTTGATATGTGAGTTATGGCCTTCAGCCAAAATGTCCAATGTTACCTTTTGTGGAATTTGAATTGTTACCCAGTTTTTGTTTTTTGAGCCATACTTTTGGCTTTGGATATGCTAGAAATCTCAAGGGTTTTAAAGACTCAGATGGTAGCCTAGTTTCCAAAATAAACTTGAACCAAAAAACTGACTCATTGGGTTGGCACCCAGGGCCAGGGAAACTTGGCCAAAATGGTGAAAACATGCCCCTATTATGACATCACCCATAGAAATCCCAAAACAAATCTCTTTAATCTAAGCTAGAAGACTTCCTAAATCTGTAGAAGGTTTGAATAGCTCTCTAGCCCAATCAGCTGGTAAGTTCACAGTGTTGCAAAGTTCTCCAAAAAAGTGGCACCTGTGGGACCACCCGGGAACTGTGGATATCAGCGTAGGGAAACAACCCAAATCGCAAGTGCTAAATAAGCATAAATGTAAGTTTGAAAATGAAGACATAGCAATCATATTGGCTTCAATGTCTATGTTTAAATGTCATATATTGATATGAGCTATTATATGGGCACATTTGGCCGAAGCTTGTCATAAATTACAGCTCTAGGAATTAGGCTGAAATCAATGTCCCTAAATCTTAGAGGTTGGTATCATTCCTTTTGCCTTGAAAGACTTAGGTTGTTACTTTTCTAAAGGAGTTTATCAGAGACGTATGGTTCTTTGTATTCTTTAGGTACGTTTCAGCTAAATCTTTTGTTAACCTTGGTGTTTTCTTGTGTAATCCCATCGCTCGCAAATATAAAAGGATTCAGTGATGATTTTTCAATGTCAATGAATCTGTGGTTATATCAACCTTGCCTTTTTCATGATGTTCGTAGATCTGTGGAAGGGACAGGTGGAAATAAGACTGATGCTATCCTTGTGTTAAAGTATGTCTTATAAGAACTGTTCCCACAACATTTTTGCAGAAATATGCAACCTTGTGAGTTAGCCCTTATGAGCATGGGTGAATCCTACAATTATTGCATAGTCAGCTGTAGTCCAGTGTATCTGCTAATATGAATTTTTATCCAGCAGATGAATTTATCAGTAGTATTTACTCTTTGTTCAAAATTAATGTCTTAGATTGACAAAAATAAAGGTTCCACTTGAGCGCTCCAGCAAACCTCTCTTATGACCTGTTTTTTAGGGTCCTCTATTATATTGTGCCTCATTGATGTGCATGTGCTCAATTTGCATGTGAGGCTGTTAGTCTAATCAGCGCCTCTCCCCAAAATGTGCAAAACTTACAGAGTACATCCTTAATTTTTTTAAATCGGGAGTTTTGGTTTTTTGTGAGTGACATAAGTGGGGTCATCATAAGGGCTAGGTAACCCGAGACAAAATGGCCAAAGAGCTACCCCACTTATGACGTCACTTACAAAAAACCCAAAACCCCCAATTTTTTTCATTGCAAGCTCAAATACTTGCAACTTTTGAGGGTTTGAATAGCTCTCTAGCACAATCAACTGGCGAGTTATGGAGTTGCAAAGTGGCGTGAAAATAGCAGCTCATACGGGATTCTAGGTACAATATATTCATACACTGGCAGTGAACGTGTTAACCAGGCTACCATGCCTGAGAGGCAAAGCTATCAATTGTATTTTTCAGCATAAAAGTGTTTTATGAGTGTTAGAATAAATTGTAATTTAAACATGTTCCAATGGTACAAGGTTGCTTGTCTGTGGAACTGTTCTCTAAGAATGGCTCCAACTAGAACATTCCACTGGCGAATGTCAACTATGCTACTTGAATATTGTCTTCAGCAAAATTTGAGAGTGGCTTGATATCCTCCACGATATATGGCCTTTTTCCTCAATGAATTTTTTCCAACCACAAATCAAAAGTGTGGCATTCATCTTCATGTGTGATTTTTATGTTTGTGTCTTTAAAACGGTATTTGGCTTTATTTAGTAGCTCTTCATTTTTTTACAATCAAGATAGTTTTTGCAGGTTTTGGGCAGTATCCAAAGTGTAGTACTGTCCTCATTATTGTCACAAATATATGACACCACAATCTACTTGAATAAGTGGTGAAACATAGCTGAAGGAAACTTATGCCACTTTCTTTGCAATCTCTTTTTGGTCATCATTTTGCTATGACAATACAGCAGAAAACTTCCATGAAAAAGGAAGAACTAGCTGAGTGTACTAAATGTGCTGAGATGTCAAAAATAAGAAGCTGTTTTTTTTTCAGTGATTTTTTGGCCATTTGTAGAATTTTTGAAATTACTGAAAAAATTAAGTCAATTCGGTCATAATGCTTTTTTCAGTCATACTAAAATGTCCTAGTAACTAAAAAGTAACAGAAGGTTTTTAAGCTATTTTGGACAAATGAACAAAATGTCTCAGGGATTAAGAAATAACAGATAGAAAGGCATGCAGCACAACTGAAAAAAATTGTGGATGTGATACACAAGCCCACAATGACTACTTATGTTTGTCCTTTAAGTTGTCCCACCATTTTTTATACTTGTCATCTAACTAAAGAGCTATTATCTTTAAACCATAACTGTTTTACATTTGTGGTTACTTGCTGATTTTGTGTGGAGTTGAGATGAGATACATAGTTACTGTTGCATTATACCCTTGTGTTACTTCCTTTCATGTTAAGATTTTTGTTCTTTATTTAATTATCATGTAATTAAATATGTATTTCAGCAAAATAAGCAACAAAATTCGGTTAGTATGTTACCAAACTAATAGCCTTTTTGGTATGGAATTGGAAACATGAATTGTATTGGTTGTTGATGATTGTGTGAGTTGTAAACTTTTTTGCAAAGCCTTAGCCATTTTAGTGTGTTCTGGTTTATAGGTTGTGAAAGGTCTTTTTGATGTGTTTGATTGTAGTAGGATTACTGTTTACGGAGTGAAATGCTATTGTTGCAAAGCTTGTTTACCACTTACTATGCATAGCTGTACTGAATCTTAGGGCAGTAGATTTTACATTTATTTTTGTCTATTGTTGGTTTTACAGTGTGTAAAGATGTTATAAAACAAGAATGTTTTGCTATGCCAGTGAGGGACAAATCATGGCCCGCCAACATTGATCATTTTTAGTCCTTGAAACCAAAAACGGTAGTTCACAAAGATCTGCTGAAAATAGCATGGGAAGCCCTACACCAGTGGTTCCCAACCGTTTGAGTGACATAGACCCTTTTGACAATTTGGTTGAAAACCCTTTGGATAAAACCAGTTGATAATATTATGCACCTTTACTAAAAAAGGTTATTGACTTTGTAGAACTTATCACACAATAAATTAACATTGCATACTAATTAAACTGTCTAATGAATGTTTGAGACCCCCGCTTGAGACCCCTGTGTTATACACTGTTCACTAACACTGAGATCTCCATCTGAGAAATACCCATTCAAGGAAGCTTGCAGCATGTCAGAATAGGCAGAAATTCTTGTTGCACACACGAAAATACACATCCAAATTCTTTCACTGTTTCTTCCTGCCATGTCAATCCTCAACTGCTAAGTGCTGACTGCTCTACCTTTTGACAGCACAGCACACATCCTGTAAAGTATTGCACCAAAAACATTTAAACATCACAATCGCTTACAATTGCATCAACAGCCAACTTCAGCATGGTAACCTCAGCGTAAGCAGAAACAGCAATGCACACATTTTGCCATTGAAATTGATAAATTAGTAGCATTAACTGGAATAATTAGGCTGGATAATGTTCTTTTGAATTATAGCACTTGTAAGCTTTCACAAATCTTGGTTGTTTTGAAAAAAAGTACATCCAAAAATATACAAACTCTCACCTTGTAAAATTGCATATCGGACTTTCAAAAATATTTTTTCGGACTCCCAGTGGTCTGAGAACCCCAGTTGGGAAACACTGTACTAGGCTATTTTTGCATAATGTTAGTTCTCCAGTGGGAAATTGAAGCTACCTCAGGTAGCTTTATATTTTTGCTCTATTTCCAGATTGTAATGCTGTAGCTTCATTGCAGAACTGGATGTTGATCCTTTTCTGATCATGCTGAACATTGTCTGTGGTTTAATATTTCCAGCATTTCTTATCAGTTTCTTTGTATAAATAACGTATAGGATTTCAGCTGTTCGCTTGATAATTAATTTTTATTAGCATTCAGAAAAATTGATGTTTTTTCAATTTTTTACTCTGCTCGTGAATAAAATCAAGACATAATTAGCATTTGTCTATGTTACTCTTCAATACCTGTGTTTACTCTAAACCAGGGGTTTCCAAACTACAGCCCATGAGCCAGATTTGGCCCACGAAGCTATTTCATCCAGCCTCAAAGACATTTGTCAATAATGGAAAAATAATATACTTACAAAAAAATTTTATTGGTATAATGCAACATATTCAGAAAATATCACATCATGTTAGACACCTGGCCCTCAAATTGTTGTATATTAGCTCCTGTGGCCCTCAGAGAAAAAAGTTTGGGACCCCTGCTCTAGACTGTCTTTTATTAAGGCCATATTCCTAATTGCATATGTGTTAGGCTTTGAATTGCTATGCATTTTTCGTAAGCTTGGAAACGTCCAACTTTTATATAAAGTTTTTTGTGTAGGTCTGAGTTGAACATAAATGTGAAGCAATCAAGTTTTTGCTAATTTTTTAAAAAAACTCGTGGAATGCTTATTTTAAATTCTGTATCATTTCACAAAAACAAGGTATAGTTTGTGTATGTGTATTGGCTACGCATGTGACTATGTACTAGGTGGAAGTAAATTTTTATTTACTGACAGCACGGAAAATCTCCAACTTTTACATATAAAACTAGCTGCTGTGACAAGCAAAACTTGGTGTGGTATCTAGTGCAAAGGGCATTCAACAGATGATACCATGAACTGAATGACTGAATGAACTGTATCCCTGTGGAAATGGATCAAGGAAACATGGTTCACAATGATGTCATCAGCCAACCTGAAGCACTTCAATCTCAAATGAAGGTAATGCAACAAAAACCTATGGGAATATCTAGTTAATGCTTTCTTTCATGTTGAGCAATGTGAGAATCACAAAATTTCAAAAATATTGAAAAAATTAATCTTAGGTTATTCTAATGAATAATTCTATATCTGCTTCATAGAAATATGTGCTTGTCACAACATCAAACACATTATCCAATTTTATAGAAAATGTGTGAATAATTCACTGTCAAAGTTGATGTCCCCAAAATGCATTGAAGAGCAGAGTGTAGCTGGTTTGTTTCATTATAAAAAACAAAAAATAAAGTGAAATTATTAGGACATTGAAAAAAACTGTTAACCAGGTTGTCTTGTTAGTACCCTTGGGCAGTTTCATAATTTTCTATCATGGTTTGGAGTTGATGGCCAAATTGTCAGCAAATTTTGAGTCATGATAGGGGTACCTGTTCAACTCTTTGGCGTCTGCGTGGTTTCAGCGATTTTCGGAAAAAAAAACGCCTAAACGCACGTGGCGTTATGCCGGGATTTCTCTGGTCCGGTATGCTCAACAGACCCGGTAAAAGTCTCAAAAGATGCGGCAAGTCTTCTAGTCTGCACTCGAAAAAAAATTTTTTGCTTGGGGATGCGGGTTTTTTTGTGAGTGACGTCATAAGTGGAGGACTTTTAGACCACCTTGGCCCACTTTGCCTGGCCCTAGGCGCCAACCGTTAGGTGGTAGTATTTCGCTAAAGTTTTTACTAGAAACTAGGCTACAGTCCGAGTCTTTTGATACTGTGGATGACCTGCTAGGGTTTCGTATTCATAAGTTATGATGCAAGTTAGTAAAAATATTTGACTAATTAGATAATTAATTAATTTGTTTATTTTAGATCATAACTTTTGAACCAGAAACTCTAGAAAGTCAGTCAAAGGCTCAAAAGACTCGGACTCAAGCCTAGTTTCCAATGAAAACTTCAGCGAAACACTTTGGCTTAGCAGTTGGGCCCTAGGCCAGGCAACATGAGCCAAAATGACCCCAAAACTACTTCACTTATGATGTCAGTCACAAAAAATCCTCAATCCCCAACCAAAAAATTTTTTTTTGAGTGCAATCTACTCAACTGGCCGTTTCATTTGAGCCGTTGAACAGCTCTCTAGCGCAATCGGCGGAGGAGCTAGGGCGCTGGTAAGGCAACTGAAAACTGCTGATTTTTAGGCTGAAAGCGAAGTACGAATATATCGTAGACTGGTTCTCAAAGTGTTAAAAGGGGTTGCAGTCTGTTAGATGATCAAGACAGTTACATAGGAGTGCTTCAGAATCACATCTAATACAAGAATATGATCCTCAGTAGATGTTAATTCATCCAGTCCTTACCTGTTGCAGATAAACTTATGTTGGTTGTCAATATGCAACAATAGTGTTTCAACAGTACTGGCAGCCAATTCTGTCCATCTCTTATTGATATGGATGTAGATTTGTAATAGACAGTAATTATTGTCTACTAAAAAAAAGCAGTGATAACTTTGTTTTCAAAACTTCTTAGTTGTTCTCCATGGAAAACGTTTTCTGAGTTATTTTACACATTAACACTTGTGGTCGTGGGGGATTTCATTGTGAAAACACATTGTATACTAAGTTTTTAAGTGTTTACCATATTTATGCTAATTTACCAAGTTACCTTATAATTGAAGCGCAAACAAGTGCTTCAGTCGCTAAACCTATAGTATTTCTTCATAGTTATGGTCAGGCCCACAACCAAGGAAGGGGTAACGTAGATAATTTCCTCGCCAAAATTTTCGAAAACATTTTGAAAGCACCAAAAACTTTTTATTTGTCAAGTACAAGAACAAGTTGCAATCATTTTGCCCCCTCCAAAAACATCGGCTGGTTGCAGCCTTGGTTTTTATATGTAAATATACGAATTTTCAAGAGAAAAAGACCATAGTCGGTATATCATAGAAATCAGATCTGTATTTGTATATAGCCCTATATCTGTTATGTAGAAAAACATCCTGTAGAAGTATGTATGCCAGTACCAAAAGTATCAAAGGAAAGCAAAAGTATGTGAGTATAAAGTTAAATAGGAAATAAAGGCACGCATTCCGTATCTACAAGTACAGTTGAAACTTATTGTAACACATTGCTGTTTTCTAGAAGTAAAATATATACATCTTTTATGAACATGTTCAGGCTGCAAAATTAAAAAAAAGTTTTGATAACAAGTAAATGCCATCAGGCACATCAAGTTTTTGTTGCAGTGACTGAGTAAATAAAAGTCAGAACTTTCTGAAAATAGAAGTAAGTTAACAGTGTTTCTCAACTTTTTTAACCTCGTCGTAGGCATGGTCATTTCCACAACATCAGCGGTGTACTTGGTTCTACCACATGAAAGGTGATGTGCACAAACACATTTTTTTCAATCCATTCATGTGCGTTTTTCGCGTGGAAACAGCACTAAGTATGCACACACAGAATTTTCAGTCTACTCCCTGCGTTTTTCTCTTGCACCATGTGGGCAAGTGGAAACTATTAAGCACTATCGTGCATACGATGATATTGTTGCGGCCAGCGGCCTAACTGGCACCCACCCAGGAACACCATTATTAGCGCGCCACATGTAGCAGCCACCGCACTGCTACATCATGGTGACAGGAGTGGGATTCGAACCCACACCTTCAATCCAACGGTCAAGGATGGTGTACAGTACAGGTGCACATTTCTTTTGTTCTGTAGATAAATTAACACATCTGGTGCAAAGGTGTTAAACATAGTCGAATGTGTCTGGTAGTTGCCCAATGCCATAAAATTAACTTTAAAAGTTCTACTTTCATGACAAAGCTTCGCCCTAGTTGGGATGAAACACGACTAGACCGCACTGAACACAGTGTGCTAGACCCTGAAAGTTGAACGCACGGTGTTGACTTTGGCACATCACTGAAGGGAGGCATTTCGGCAACAGTGGCTGTGGATAAATGGCACTCAGGTTTCACACCATCTGAGCAGTGCGCTTTACACTCCTTCAGAGCTAACTATGCAATTAAGCGATTTAACACGTTGAGAGCCGGCCTACGGTATATTTGTACTTGGATTTCGGCCTAAAAAACAGAAGTTTTCGGTTGCCTTACCAATGCCCAGCTCCTCCGCCGATTGCGCTAGAGAGCTGTTCAAGAGCTCAAACGGATCGGCCAGTCTAGCAGACTGCATTCGAAAAAGATTTTTTTGGTTGGGGGGTGCGGATTTTTTGTGACTGACGTCATAAGTGAAGTAGTTTTGGGATCATTTTGGCTCATGTTGCCTGGCCTAGGGCCCAACCACTAGGCCAAAGTGTTTCGCTGAAGTTTTCATTGGAAACTAGACTCGAGTCCGAGTCTTTTGAGCCTTTGATCGACTTTCTAACGTTTCTGGTTCAAAAGTTGTGATCTAAAATAAACAAATTAATTGATTAACTAATTAGCTGATTAGTCAAATATTTTTACTAACTTACATCACAACTTTTGAACCCGAAACCCCAGCAGGTCATCCAAAGTATCAAAAGACTCGGATTGTAGCCTAGTTTCCAGTAAAAACTTCAGCGAAATACTACC
>Ga0210059_1006547_pt1 | contig 18654 bp, 13 predicted proteins | sample Ectturendosymbi2_FD_188042 | JGI IMG/M metagenome (GOLD analysis project Ga0210059, IMG submission 188042) | Ecteinascidia turbinata endosymbiont from Florida, USA - Sample 2 (SPAdes) (version 2) | ecosystem: Host-associated > Tunicates > Ascidians > Unclassified | place: Key West, Florida... | reverse complement strand
GATGGGGGAAGAGCTAGTTTTAGTTAGTGGTTAGGCCTAGTCTTATTTTTCCTGGCAAAATTGGCGGGAAATCTGTGGCGAGCTTTTTGTAGTGTTTGTAAAAACTTACCAGTGTTCATTGACTAAAAAATACAGTATTATGCAAAGAATATTAGACTGCAATTTGCAATAGGCTTAATCAAAAAGGCAAACTACATTTGATAAAGATTAATGAAGAACAAAACAGGTCTATGTCTGGACACAACAAAACACTTGGGATTTCGTATGCACTGCATATGCTCTTAAAAAGCACGGCCCAATTTTTCACAGTCGTCCACAGTATGTCATGAGAAGCTTCAACCTCTGACAGTGAAAAAAAGTTATCATTTGGTTTAAATTTTTGCTCTTACTTGATAGGGTCTTTCAGAATAGGGTCTTATTTAAAACAAATTTTAACCCACAGACTGTTGAAAGGTACTGAAGTTGGTTTGAAGCTTTTTTTTATTTAGACATTGGAGATGCTGGTGGGGACGCTGTGAAAGCAGAGTATTACACATTGCACTAGCTGTTGGGGGCCCTTCGAAAACAGAGTACTTATACATCACAGTTGCTGTTGGGCCCCTTTGAAACCAAGTTACTCACACATTGCAGTTGCTGTTGGAAGCCCTTTTAAAAGTAAAGTACTATATATTACATTTGCGGTTAGGCCCCTTTAAAAGCAAGGTACTTGCCCATTGGAGTTACTATTGGGGACTCTTTGAAAGTGTAGTACTTACTACTTACACATTACAGTTGCTGTTGGGGGCTCTTTTGAAAGCAGAGTATCTGCACATTTCAGTTGCTGTTGTGGGTCCCTTCACAAGCGGACTACTTACGCATTACAGTTGCTGTTGTGATCCCCTTTGAAAGCAAAGAACCTACTCGTTGCAGTTGCTGTTGGCGGCCATTTTGAAAGTCGAGTACATGCACATTGCACTTGCTGTTGGGGCTGCTTTGAAAGCAAAGTACTTGCACAATACAGTTGCTGTTGGGGGCCCCTTTGAGGGCAGAGTACATAACTACGATGTGTATCGTAAAATATCATATGAGTGGATAATACGTTTTTCCACAAAAATGAGGAAAATTTACCCCCGAAACACCTAGAAGGGGACCCCTAAAAAGGGTGGGCCTGAGGCAAGTGCCTCGCTCGCCTCCTCTTAAACAAACCACTGGAGGCAGCACGGTCCCGCATGAAGATGCATATATCCGAAAAACAAACCTAATAAAATCGCTGGAAATCACGGAACTTTAACGAAGAGAACTTCTGAACTACACGAAAGAGCTATAAATTCTTGCTATGCCATGTGATTTTTGGAAGAATGTAGGAAAGGCTTTAATTTATGTTGAAGATCTAATGCAATTGTAGAACCAAAGTCGGCACAACAAAAGACAGATTTTTGAGGGGGTACTACACATACGAGGGGCATACTTTCACGCTTTTTAGACAAACGGCCAAGTAGGTCACACTCGCGTGGGACCCCCAAAACTAAGATGGTCTAGGGCCCCGCGCTCCCTAAATTCGTCCGTGGCCGCAACCAGCTGATATTTTCGGTGGGGGGCAAAATGGTTGTAACTTGTTGTGTCTAACAACTAAACATGATTTTGTAAATTTGGATGGGGGGGGAAATTGCCCAATTGCTTAGTTCCTGGTTGCGGAAGCAATACCAAGATCTTGCCTAATCAAAATCTTCAAAGATACAGCAAAGTTAAAACATGCAGAAACCAGGCATGAAAGTGCAGGAAGGCACCAAGGGCGCAGCCAGAAATAAAATTCATGATGGAAAAATGTCACTCCCTTCAGTTTGTATAATGCCCTTACATCGTAAGGCAGTGATTCTCAAACTTTTTTCGTTGCGACGCCATTGGAAAAGTTTTCTGGACTTCCGACGCACCAGCGTTAAGATGTTAATAAACACATATATTATCAACGTTATATATATGTAAGTGATGAAGCACGAAAAAAACGACCTTGGTATTTTGTTTGATTTGTACTTTTGTTCAAATAAAAGCAAAGCGCTGAGAACTTCCGGACACATTTGTTATATCTTCCTTCCACAATAGCTTTAAAAGAAAGCCGCAATTTTCGTCAAACATAAATATGTCCGGTCTTTGCGTAGAAATAATGAGCTTATTCAATTTAGCAAAGATATCGCACAAACAGTGTTCCCTCTGAGGTGCGGAACTGCGCAGTACCACCACACAACTTGCGCAGTGAAATCTCGTTCTCGCGCACACTCCAGCAATCCAAATACTGTATGTATCAGGGCCGTGTGAAAGGCTGTTGGGGCCCCCCAAAAAAATCCAGATGGCGCCCTTTAATATCAGCAAGCATTTAGGCAGATGTGTGCTTTTTCGAGTCAGTTGCAAATTAGCCCCTTGAGAAGAGCTATTTCAAAACCTAACCAAGCTAAACTAATAATGTACAACTTAGGAGAATATAACTTTAATGAACTGCCAATGCAAAATAAGTGAAAACTAACTTTATCACTTGTTAGTTGTTATCATCAATAAAGCGAAACAAATATCTCTTCTTGTGATGTGATGGGAAATTATTTATGATGTAATTTACCTGTTTGATGTAGTTGCCGTACTTGCATCAACTATAGCCGGGATGGCCAACTTGTCTTCGACTGGGATCGACTAGAAAATTTCTTGATAACTCGCAATCGACCGGTCGGTAACAAAGCCACAAGTAGGAAATGTCATAAAATGCAATGAAAAGGAATATTGATTGAAAAATGTTCTTTTCCGATATCTTGTAAAATCAGGCGCGATCGACCAGCTGAGACTCGGCGATCGACTGGTCGATCGCAATCGACCTGTTGGCCACCTCTGAACTATAGCACGACAGGGGTGTGCAACCTGCAGCCCGCGGACCAAATGCAACACAACAAAGTGGATTTTTATGCCGGTCACTAGTACGAGACAGCCTGTGTGAAACGAGGGCGCGGCCCGCGGTCTAATATGTTTCACTGCGTTTGGCTCTTCAGTAATAACGGTTGCACACCCCTGGTATACAACAATATGTGAAACCGGCAGTCTCATCCATTAAGTGTTTGAGACTTGCATCCCGACGATCACAGAGCACCTGGTGGTCGCTGTACAACCTCATCATTTTAATAGCCAGTCTCAATGTAATCAACTTGGTGCTTTCACCAAAAGCTGATAGGTGGAAGCAGTGCGTTGAACTAACTGCCTCCCAACACTCCCTCTGCCTTCACCTCTAATAGGAACGAATTTATTGGAATCTGACACCATCCATCTTCATTATGACATATAGCAAGTGAGATTAAATCTGAAGAGTTTTTTAAGATCGAGCAAGCGAGCGTTAAACTTATCGAGATTATCTCCGGTTTTCCTGGTCGAAACTTTAATAGACTGTCTTAACACAGTCTGCACAGACATATATATAATAAACTGACACAACAGCCTTCCTTCGTTTCAACTCGTGAGCAGCTTTCACGAAAGCGTTTTTAACGTTGAACTAGAAACCTAGTCTCTCTATCTGTACGCAACTACAAAGCGATTGAACAAGACAACACTCCACAGCACATTCATTATGACGTAAATTTCCCCGAGAATTTCAACGCACAAGGGCGATGCCACGAAGTTAAGTGGAGAAGGTCAAGACTTTATTAACAATTGGCCTTGTTCTGACGTGATCACAACTTTACAAAAACTGCTATAGTGTCCGAACGTCCGCAATTATTTTTCGAAATTATCGAATCATGATATTACATCCTTAATCTACCGGCTCTGAATTGAGGGCAAAAACCAGAAGAGTAAAAGTGAAGCGTAGAGAGACAGCTATAACTTACTAATACAATATATATTGTGGGACCCCTGCGAATGGTCGCCCCCCCCCGACCGTGGGGTACGAGCTGCCTTGCCACGACACTGGTATGTATACATCGCACAGCACAGACCTTTGCTTGCAGCACTTCACTCATTGTGTGCCTGCATGGTTGCGCAATTGCATGCGCTTAGTGCGCAACAAAACTAACATTTGCTCAGCGTATAAACTTCTTAGAGGGAACAGTGCACACAAGTAAGCCAATGTAAATCTTTCTAAACTAAGAAGTCAGCAAGTTGATTATTTTTATAACTGACAACTGTTGTATAGCCTTTGTTTGTCTGACGCAAAGTAAAGTAAAATTATGCAATGCTTTTATTAGTAAACATTTTTTTACTTAACAATAACTGCAGTTACGTAGTCATGAGACTATAAGTAGGCTAGCATTCAGAGGAGAGTTTTTCCAGGGCTCAGTCCATTATGACAAGTGTGACTTCTTCCTGTCACGAGGGCACACAGCTCAGTCAATTTTATTCTGCGACCAATGATATTCACTTCATTCCGTAGTACATTGCAAATACAGCTTTGGCGACAAAACACACTCCGCCATTAACTCAGGCTGAACGTATTTTTTAAGAAGTGACATGTTCTAAGTAACGTTAATGTTGAGGTCGAGTGATACCTGATTAACTGATTTCAACGTTAACGAAGTTAACAAATCCCTAATTAGTTGCAGATGAACAAGTTTCTTTCACCTATTGCAGCTTCTTTGAAACACTTATCAATGGCATTCACATCCGTTCAGATAAGTAATGAAAGTGATTTGCAATTTGAATAAAGTATAAAACGTGAACAGCAAATATATTCCTCTGTAAAAATTTTGCACTATGTAGCGATGTGCGTGTATCTAGAACAGCAAACACAAAATTAAAACGTAGCCAGTGAAGCTAATGTTTGCTTTTCTCTTGCTGAAACAAACTGAAGTGAACCCATTTTTCTTTTGATACTCATACGTAGGGGCATGAGTTTTACCGTAGTATGTAAAGTCTTGGACTGGAACCAAAACCAATATATTCGAAAAAATGCTAAATGTAAATAAAACCTACATCCTTTCACAACATATCTTATACAGGAAAAAATAGAAGTGTTTTTCGTAGAAGTCATGAATCAAACACAAGTGAAACATATATTTCAGTTAACTTGTTGAAAATCGCTTCGTATGTTTTTATGCAAAAGGTGAAACCAACTGCTTTCCATGCGTTTTTCTATTTTGTTCTTGAATACCATTCGAAGAAAGCCAACGATATCAGAATGCACGCCGTTCTCGTATCAAGAATCTCTGTTACAGTTCCTCTTTCAGCAATTTGTCTTCCTCGTCTTCCTCTGGGCGAATGAACAGCTTTGCAACTCTTTCCAGTAAGTTCTGGGGAAGCTTTTGGATGTCACGCGCGGTCAAGTAATTTTTTTTCTTTAAATCAAGCTGTCGAAAGGCGGCGTGAGGTGTTTGGTTTTTCTTTCTCGACACGTCATTTCTTGCCTTTTCAAAGTAGCGAAAAAATCTTAAAAAAGATCATGGGTCCGGTTAGTCTAATTTTTAGAACCTATTTTCAATTTCTCTTGTTTAGTTGCAATGATACACCGTTTACTTTACTGAAATACAGGCTATTAACGATAACTAAACATTTACGATCCTGGGATTTGCAAAATTGACTCTAACCATTACGGAAAAATACAGAGAATGTTTAAAAATCCTTGACACGTTTTGCTCAATGTTCTACCTAGTATTTCATTTTAATTCACAACACTATACTTTTTACATCTGATCTGGCTGTCACATTCAATCCTTCTCTTAGTTTTTTTAACTGTAATTTTAAATTTAAGTTTACAAAAGTTACATTAGTTTTATTCTTTTTCATTTGCTTTCTGTGAGTTTCTATTGTGTCCCTGCTGAAACTTGACGGTTGCTTTCAAGGAGCGTTTCAAAACGCTCAATTTTCTCTTTTTTGGTCATGTATAAGTAAGTGTTTGTTATTACAGACGACAGGAGACAACTAAATTTTTGTAAAGATGTTTAAAATAATTTTTCATTTGCCATTGCTAGTCTTACCAGGCTTTACCTTTCTCTGGCTAGTTTTGGCTCATTTCGCAACAGTGAAATTAAATGATGACGCAAGGTTTCTGGATCGTCGTAATTTTTAACGTTGATCAAACGTTGTCCCTGTTAAACATTAAATCCATGTTTGGAAAAAATATCGCACACAAAGCGCCAGTTCAAACAGCAACAGATAAGTCGTAGTTGAATAACAATTTCTTTAGCAATGCGGGAAAACCACAAACACATAAACAGCAACAATTGGAATCAAGGCTTCAATTACCTTTTTGCACAATTTGGTTTGAATTCACGCAATTAATTTAACTTGTTATAAAACAATTAAATGCAGTTAGGTTTTGGAAGAGCAAGAACAGCTGTCTTTTATTCCGCATCATCTAGCCCAGTGGTTCCCAACCTTTTGGCTGAAGGGAGTCAAATCCAGACTTACGACTTTGTCAGAGAGCCGCACAAAAGAAATTTTATAAGTCAATTGATACGTTGTTTTAGAGCAGAACAGGCCCGTAACCAGCTTGGGTCACCAGGAGGGGCGAAGAGTTTTCTGAGAGGGGCCCAAATTTTTTGAACTGTGTCCAATAATTTTAAACGATGTCAATACATTTTTCCAGGGGGCAAAAAATTTTCTAGGGGAACTTCGCCCCCACTTCGCCACCCCTGGTTACGGGCCTGGAGCAGAACGAAATCTATCACACAAAATATATTAGAGGTTGTACTGAAGGACTGCTGAAGGCCGCACAAAAGAGCTTGGGAGCCGCATGCGGCTCTCAGAACAGTGGTTGAGAACCACTGATCTAACCAATTATTGTGAGCAATATGTTTTGTGAATTGAACGTGTAAATGATGATATGTAAAATAAAAATACAAACGTCTTGAAGTTTCCACACAAAGTCCAGTTGACTGAGGGGAACGTGTGCTGTTGGGTCTAAATCAGCACACCCAGTATCGTTAAATTCTTTCATCGGTGTCCACAGCACAGTGATAGAAAGACTTCGACCATACGACCTTACTTGATGTAAATAGCCTTTAACAAGAAACCAGAAATTAAGCGAATTTGTTGAACTGGAACTTTGCTGATAATTTCTTATCTTAATGCAACTAAATAAAACTGAGAGAAATGTTGAAGAGGAAAGAAAGGATGCCTTCATTCACTATGCTTGCCTCCAGGCAATTCATTCATGACTATAGGGTATATTGGGCAAATTGTTTTATAAAGACATGTCAGTTTTGGATAAAACGTCAAATTCAGAGCTTTCTACAGGTAACCACCATAAAAGTAGATCCTTTCCATCAAAGCAACTGCAACATTTGCTTTATACGCTTATTTGAAAAATACCACTTAAAACAGTACACCAGTTTTTTCCATAAATGTAGTTTTAACAAATTGACACAACCAAGGATAAAGTTAATATACCCTGAGGAATGAAAATACAGTCGCCAGGCCATAGAGTTGTCCAACGCCAATTTATTTTTCCGATTTGGGGATGTTCAAACATGTTAACCATTTCCATGTCAATAGTGGAATATCCGCTTCCTTCATCTTTATCTTCCTGCATAAATTCGATACATCGTATAAAATGCCATTTTACTTTCGTAGTGAGCTTCTTATGAAGGATTTAAAAAATCGTGCAAGCACGAAAGACATATTTATGTCAAGGATCGAATTCAAAGTTGCAAAGATTTAGTATTTGAATGAATATAATTGTTATTGTAGCTGTTTGCATCAAAACTGTAGAAGTAGGAAAAAAATAGGTGATTTCTGGTACTGTTAATATGTGCTTTTTGTTTTAAGTAAAAAGGACTGTCTTATTTGTCGAGTATTCTAAGTCACAACGATGTGTTGTGTCTGTGTGTTCATTTTCAGCAATTCTTGGTGCGTCTTAATTTGCAACAGTTCGCTGTGTAAATAAAACATCAAACATCCACAGGGACGTATTGCGAGACAACACACACCAACAATTACTACGAGTAAACACACGCACAACACGTAGTTGCGATTTAAAAGAAACGAGAAAAAATTTTCTTTTTTCTTCTTAATGCTCAACTTGCTCAGACGAATAATTAGACTCACACGAGATACACTTTGATCAGAAAAATAACTGCGCTTTAAGATATCATGCAAGGCAAAGTCTCGTTCAACAATATGTTTTCAATATCTTCTATTAACCAGTTTGTTGATCCATTTGTTCATTTAACGAAGTCAATAAAAGGTACACTTTCTCATCACCAATAGCTTGCAAAATTTGACAATGCCCGAAACAATTTTTAGAATCAGTGATATTCGAAACAATATTTCATAAAAAAATTTGAGGTCACCTTCTATGACCTTTTTTCATCGCATCAGCAGTGCAAGATAGCTTATATAATGAAATGTTCCTTGAAAAAACAATTAACCTTCATTTCAAGCCGGTCTTTGTTTTTCGGGTCTATCATGATAAAGTCTTTCCGACCAGATATTAAACAATGCATATTATGATCAGGATCATAATGAAGAGTTGAACTTGTTCCTCCGCTGCTCATCCACATCTCTGCTTCCTAAACGGCAGTGTACGATACGATTAAAAAGAAAAACTGCTGGATTTTGCTTGAAACACTTTCTTTCAGAAAATCATGACTCTGTCATCACTACATCATACTTCATGTATGTAGTAAAATCTTTAGATTCCACGATTTAAGTAAAATCCCGACGCAATGTGTGCAAGTGGAACGAACAGAGGCAGTGCTTGTACGCCTGTTAGCGGAACTTGTTTCAGTTAATGCCACCTACAGAAAACTCGAGTACAACAGTTCAAGTCGTCACTTCGTTTCTTACAACAAGACGTGTGATCAACTAAAATGACCCACAGAGCAGAGTGGTTTCATTAATACAATAAAATCGGTCGAAATTGTAATTGTCTTTATCTCTCCTTGGACTGCTCTGGCGTTCTTTATAAAATATTTAATGATTCTGCAACAAATATCAGACAAAACACTGATGCGTTTTTACATGCCATCAAAGATTGTAGTTAATGTATTATGTATGTTAATATAAATAACTTTAGTATATACACAATATACTCGTGTTATAAATTACTTGTAAGTGAGTTTTGAAAGATCCACACAAAAGGCTTGCAACTGCCGGAATATCTTCGAGCATTTCTTCTGGAACAGGACTCACGAGATACCAGTCTTCCAGATTATAACTGCAACAAAACGTTTGCCTTAACTTACCAACCGACAGTTGTCCAGATCATAAAAATACCATTTACCAAATACATCATGGCCTACCGGAGCAGGAATTTCTTCAGAGTCATAACTTGTGGTTCTATAATTTTCCCTGGTTTCTTTGTCGTGACGTCAACAAGAATGCGTCCGAATGTTGATTTTAAGTACTTATCGTTCCACTTATTAAAGCAGTTGGAAGCGTTGTTGAGTCCACTTCTACATACACCAGAAAAAGACTTTGGCAGACAACGTGTTGAATCTTAATTCTCTAAACTAAATAGATTGTTTGGTTAACTCGCTTGAAAATAATTTGAAATGAATAGTAACTATCTAGGCTTTGCCTATGTTTTGCTGTAACAACAGGCTGTGCATAATCGGTTTATTAGCCTACGACAGCCATCAAGTAGATAAGATGTTACAAACGGCCGTTAGTACGATTGTAAAATTCTAGCCAAAGTTTTGCAAGACTTACCTGATAACAAGTGTCTTTTTAGGCATCACATGCGTTTCCCAAAATGTTTTTGGATCAGGAGCTTCTGAAACTTCATATGCTTTTCCGTCTGGTGCCTTTTGCCATCCTGGAAAGCACATGTATTTCCCTCATTGTCAGACCCAATAACACAGGAGTTAATATATCGTGAAACTTGGCATTGCATTCATTTTTTCGTTGATTCATTTTCATACCCGCTTTTCCTGTGGGGAAGGTCGCGAGGGCAGCAACCCTAGGAACAAACTTGGACAACTAGAATTGTTTTACTTTTTATAAATTAGATTCGAATTAAAATTAACGGATTTGTGACAACCAGAAATTGAACTAAAATGCGAATTAGAATCACACTTACTCAAAACATGAAGCAAGTTTAATCCAAGTTCAATCCATGCCCAAATCTGGATTCATTCTGATAAGCAAGAGAATAGCAAAGATTCTTACGCCAAGATTGGCGATGACTACTGTGACTTCTGCATGTGAATGAATAGGCAATTTGACGTATATACAGTAACAATCATTGGTAAGATTACATAGTTTGTATTGCAGCTGTGAGTGAGAAAATAAATTGATCGAATTTTTACTCTCTTCACCGCTCGGGATAGCGATATGGTACTTGTGACCATTTTTTTGCACTTTCCTTGCATGAGAGTTCATTCTCGTTTCATCTTTAAAAAATGCCGTTGGACAAATTAGCATTTTTGGCAAAACTGGAAATTAGATTAGAACTAAAATCGGAGCATTGATGCTTTTAGCAAATTAGATTGGAATTAATGTCATTTCGCTCTACTTCATCAAATTAGAAAACTGAAATTATTTAGTTGTCCAAGTCTGCCTAGGAGGACTCGAAATACCTCACGGCTAATAGCAATCACAGATAGTTCTGCTGGCTCCACATAAGGTTGCCAGACGTCCTTGAGCGCCAAGAACTTTCCTTGAATTTGCTATTAAAACTGATTCTTGAAAAACATTTTGTTGTCCTTGAATATTTTCAGGCGTTCATGAAATTTTTTTTTTGATTTTTTTTAACAGTTGCTAAATTATTCGTTATTTAAATATTAATTACATTGAATATATTCAAGAATTATTCAGTAATGTTTGTTTGAAACAGTGTGCTGCACGACTATATCTAAAAAGTATTCAAAGTAGGTGTGAAGTAAAATTTCAATAGTCACAAAACAAACAAAATGTCCTTGAAAATTTTTCCAGTGATCTGGAAACCCTAGCTCCGCATCAAGACAAGACCAAGCAAGGTCGGAGATGTAGTCACTCCACCTAGTTCTTTGACGAATTCGAGGCCGCTTTCCCGTGGGTGTAGCCAACAAGGCTTGCCTCGTCAATCTTTCTTGGGACATTCTTGATGATGGCTGATCATGGTAGCTGGGATCTCTTGATTCGGAGAAGTGGCTCGACATTCAGGGCTTTTTTTTTGAATTTCACAAGCTCACGCTGTGAACTCTTCGTATCAGTGATATAGTCGAGACCGTAACCTCCGAGACCGAGACCTGGCTCAAATTTCGAGACGAGTCCGAGATCGAGACTTTGTCATAAAAGCCGAGACCGAGATCGAGACCTGGAAGTTCGAGACCGAGACCGAGACCGAGACTCGAGACCTCACATTTCTATGATGGTAATTAAAGCCAACTGCAACAAAATATCTGGCACATTGCCAAATATCAAGGTAATAAAAATCATCCGAATTTTGTGCAAACGGCCAGATACTGCAAACGTTCATTTTCACATTCCTCTTAGGAATTTACAGCCTCAAACCTGTGGCCTTGTTTACAAATTCCATAAAGAAATGCATGGACATTGAAAATGTTGGCAGGGTTTAGGGGTTCTACGCATTTTTCACTAGAAAAATGTCGGTGAACCAATTGAATATTCGAGGTTTTTGTCGTTGCCATGCTTCGATAAATTTGTTTTGACTCAGAAAATTTTTAATTGTTTTGTTCGTTACCAAACAATACCAACCCTTCTGTGTAAGGACAGGAGGTGATGCCTTGGTGAAGCTCCCATGTTCTGGTCTCCTACCTAGTATTGAAGTAGGCCTATGTTATTTGAGAAAGTGGAGAAGAGGCGAATCATTACTTTTTATTTTAAAACAAGCACAGTTGATGTAGGCGAATGTATACAGCCCCAGCAGCACTAGTCAAAACATCACAATAAATGGTAACTCCACAGGAAAGGTTGCTTTCCATCATTCAATTTTTTGCCAAGGTGTTTCGTCGTTTACATCATTTGCCAATGAAGTAACACACTTTTAAAGTTTTTTACTATCTACCACTTGCCTGTTTCACTACATTCTTTTTATTTTAACACTGGGCATCTGCACTGACACTCAAATTTCTTCGCCACATATTTCGTGTATTTTAGCTAACAAAGCTTTGATATTTTTTGCAACATTACCTACACTTTTCCTAATTACTTTTCTCCTCACACGACAAGTAATTGATTAATAATTCTCCAAAGATTTATAATTTAGAGGTGATAAATTTAGAGATTTAAAAAAACGAAAGCACCACTTTGAATTTGAAAAAGCAAAATTGTAACTAATTTTTCATCCATTCAAACTTCCTCACTCTGTCCAAAACAAGTTTTAAAAATGTTGCTCGTGATTCTGTTGTTGACGTAAAGAAAAAATATTTAGGCCTATTAGAGTAATAGACTTTTTTGGCACAAATTAGGTTTACACTTAACCTCTACATGGCGCATTTCACTGTGGCCTAATTGTGGCTTTTGGTCGATTGTGGCTTCTTATTCGCTGAGTCACGCTTAAGAAAGCCACACTCTTAAGTGTGACTCAGAAAATAAAAGCCACAGTCGACCAAAAGCCACAATAAGGCCACAATGAAGTGTGCCATGTAAAAAGGCTAACTTTGAACCAGCGAGGTAATATCCCACCGCATGCTCTACTGCAGTGGCGCAGCGATGTTAATGTCGCCCGGGGCCGATCATAAAAATGCTTTCTCTATCCACTCCTCACAGTTGCTACTACAACATAAAATGAGAAAATCATGTATCATGCTTATTATAACAACAAGGAATAATAAAACATCTTGAACATCACAATCAAATACTCACAAATTGAAAGGGGTCTTGTTTTTAATTCTCGATTATGGATCTTACTTTCTCTGCTTGTTAGCCACCCTTCTCGTCATTACTTTTCCTAATTTTTCTGCCTTCTTTACATATGCATGCATGTATGGCTGAATAAATAGCATAGCTGGCACATGCTAGGCTGTAGTTCAGCGGGAAAGTTTTATTTTTTGTCATTACTTGCGCATCAGTTGGCACCATGGATTCGATGTGTTTTCCATGACAACAACAACGTGCACAGGGTTGATGAAGCCCTGAAACAACTTGGGTTTGCTTTTTTGTCTTACTTTGGGCAAGGTGCTGGTGGTTTGTCAGTTTGTTTACACTGCGGCAGATCTTTTGCAGGTAACCATTGCCTTCGAATTGGAGATTTTTCTTTCTCTGATGAAAAGAAAGTATTAGATGATTTCGACAGGCATTGTTGGGATGCAGCATGCTGCAGCAGAATGAGCGATGTTCCGGATTACTGGTGTAGTTGACTAGCAGTGAAATCGTGTAGCGCCTTCCCGCTGACTTTGTGGCTCCATGCATAATTCCTAGATTTGCTATTTTTTATTGTCAAGTTTTTATATTTTCAAGTATTTCATAATTTCCATATTTTTGCGTTAAACTGATATTCACAACTGTTCCAAATTTCCGTTTTTGCTGACACACTTAGAGTTTTCGCAACACCGCATGTCGGTTAGAAACGCAGAAAAGCTGTAAAGCCTGTAGCAGTACGTCAAAGTAACTGATCAGCCATGACGCATTATTTGCTTTCTGTAGCAAACTCTTATGAGCAAAACTTTTCCTCAAGAGAGTTCCGAGGCATTTTTGAACTTAAAAAAGTCTGCATTACGCAGAACAAGAAAAAAAAAATTCACTGGCGTGTTTTAACAGAGTACTTTGAAAAGCACTTCGAAAAAAGACACGGTTTCATTTGGCCTCTCAAAAACGACTTTTTGGCACTCTCCCACCTCTTTTGAATAAGCCTACGGGTTTCATAACAAAACTCTTGGAAAAACAGTTCAAAGATAATCCTTAGCAAAGTACTCCCAACCTCTCGTTGCAGAGATTACGCGCTGCAGTTTCCTTGGTACATGCACATTTTTTATTGAATTCAGTATATATTTTAAACGGGGTAGAAGGCAAATTGTTTTCTCCAGCTCACAAACAACGGAGCAACAAAGAAAGCATAGCCACCAACCTCTTTGAACGGTTACATTTTGAACAATCATTTTTAAAACCATTTTTTTAAGGAACTCCTTCTTGCAAAACTTTAAAAAAAATAACCTATGAAAAGTCTCGAGATGAAGAGCTCGAGACCGAGACCGAAATCTTTCGAGACCGAGACCGAGACGAGACCGAGACGAGACCTGAGACCTTCGAGACCGAGACCGAGACTCCAAAAAAACGGGCCTCGAGACACGTCTCAAGACCGAGACCAAGTCTCGAGACTCCATCACTGCTTCGTATGTATCTAATCTCTGCCGTCTGCACTTGGATCAGGGTTGTAGAGTCAAAGGTAAAATATCCGACTTCAACGGGTTTTAACCCCAAACCCCCCCTTGCGTACGCCCTTGCAGGTGCCCTTAAGAATTCCTATGACAATGCATTTTATCATGATTATTCATAGATATATTTAACAATAAGCATATAATTATTTTTGAAAAGAATATTAACTGATATTTGTGTAAATATTTGGAAATAAATTATATGCAAATATATTTTGCTCTTCTATTGACAACCTTAAATGCACCCCTTTGGATACGCAAATGTACCCCTGGTGGTACATGTACCCCAGGTTGGGAACCCCTGTTCTAGAAATCTTTTGTTAGCGGCATAGTACAAAAACGTGCGTTGAACCAAAACAAAAATATAATTTATAAGTGCTTACAGAAATTCTGGAAATTGTCCTTACTTCCAAAATTTTGGGTCCCCCGAAGTCGGGAACCCTAGGCTTAAGCTTTTTTAGCCTAATGGTAAATCTGCGCCTGTACGTAATAATTACAAAATGTCAAATATCAACGTATGCAATTAATTACGATTAAAGAAAATGTCCAATGCCAGCGACTGCTGCTCAGTTGCGAAATCTGATCAAGATTGCAATGGTTCTCAAAGCGAATTTTTATGAACCCTCGTGACATTTTAAGGTGAAGTTACTGTCTCCGAAAATCAGCGCCGGCTAGTGGTTTGACTGACGGTGGCGTCACAATGCTTTCAGGTTACCAGGGTTGCGAACTTTCCAACTTCGCTCTCAGCACTCATTCTATAATTGCGTCACAATGGACGGGAATCTAGCCAGTGTTCACAGCAGTGTTGCCACTGCTGGTTTTTTTCACCAGATGTGGAGTTTTTCTGTTTTATCTGGGGTTCTGAGGTTTTTATTGAAAATCTGTTTTTTTTTACTCTGGTCAGATTTCAGAAATGTATGTTGTATTACTGTATTTTCCATTCAAGAGTACGATAGTTTCACAGGCGTAATGTGCATGAGTCAGTAGCCAGTGCAGTTGACTAAGGCTAGGCTTAACCAAATTGTTTGAAATCTAATGTTTTACAGATTAAGCACGGACTAGACGTAGGTTAGCACTCTAATCTATCGTTGGTGTGTCAAGGGCTGGTTGTACATGATTTTGGAATGCTTTTTTTGGTTTTGAAGATGCTGTGGTTAAGAATCTGTTCATTATTTTACAGCCTAGTACAGGCGCATTATGATTGGTATGATTATGAATGTAAAATTATGAATGTCAAATGAGTAATCAAATACTGCAATGAATGCAATGATTAGGGTGAAAAGAAAACTGTAAGACTTCGAATGTATCATGCACATGTTTCAATATGTGCATTTAAGTGAAATTAAAAGAAACCATTAAATGTATTTTAGAAAACATCTAACTAACCTGTTATGTCACTTCATACACTTGATTTGGTGCTAGCCTACTTGTAAATTGTCAGTATGTTTAAAAATAGACTTGAACTTGAGATTTGATGCAAATAATGCATATTACCTTAATTTTTATGTACAAAAAGTACTGGTAGCGTACATTTAAAGTTTGTTTTTGATTTTTTTAAACATTTTGTATGTCTGGGGTTTTTTATTATTGTCTGTTTTTTTTTCAAGGTAAATTCTGGGGTTTTTCTTCATAACAGAGTGGCATGCAACACTGGTTCACAGTCACAGTGCATGTAGCATGCTGTTAGAGCAGCGATGAAACTTCAGTATGTTGTTATGACAATAGATCTGATGTTTAGGAAAATTTTTGAGATTTGATGGTTTGACAAACGTCATGTTCAAATGGATCTGATGTGGTCCTGAAGGTAGAGTTTTATTCGTGGAATTGAGATTTCAAATAAATAGTGGCTACTCTTTCAAGATTCTAACTACAACTGGGCAGCACTGCTGAGTATATTTGCAAAGTATATTTAGTTACAATGGCTAAGTGTTACAGTTACTGCTGCATGCGTTTTATATTAGTTCGACGTATAAACTGAGCATCTCCGTGGACATGACTGTCGATATTCAGGTCACAAAATTGTTAACCTAGAAACACGGGCGTCCGCAAAATTTTTTCCAGGGGGTGGCAACGTAGACGTTTTGCCTACCAGATTCAGGTTGCTATCGATGCAATGCAAACGGACGTTCACAAAACGGCTTATCTTGTCTACACCACAAAGAAAATGCCCCATGTCGCGGCGACCGTCACAAAAATGCGTTTCGTTGGCAGAAATAGCCAGGTATATTACAATAATTTACACAATAGGCTATATACAGATTTTAAAATCAAGGTAATTCTTTCCAAGGAAACATTGCCTTGGTTTTTAAAGAAGGCAGCATGCCATGGTCCCAGGCGCGTAGCCAGGGGGGCAATTGGGGCAATTCCCCCCCAATTCCGAACGTTGCACCAAAAATTTTCAGGGTAATCAAGGTTTTGATGCGTAAGCCAAAGAAATACTTCAGTGCAAATCAACGACATTGCTTACGGAACCTATTACATCAGCCTTTAGTCGAACCTGATCAAAGCACTATGTTTTACCAATTGTCCATGATTAATCAAACGTTGTGTACACGAGGGTCGGAAAATGTTATCCAGGGCGGGCAATAGTAGTTTTTCCAAGTGAAGCGAAGGATTTTTCTAGGGGAGGCCAAAATGATGAAATTTTATTTTTTCCACTCGAAACTAAGAAAACAACGTTTTTGCTAAAAATTAATAGGAAAATGTCAAATTTGTCCAAGGCCCCCTTCTACCCATCCCCTTTCGACGCTCATTATTGTGTATACAGGCCCATAACCAGCTTGGGACACCAGAGGGGCGAAGAGTTTTCTGAGAGAAGAAACAAATGTTTTAAACCATGTCCAATATTTTTAAATACGTTCAACGCATTTTTCCAGGGGGTGTAAAAAATTTTCTAGGGAGGCGCTTCAGTTACGAGCCTGTGTGCATACAGCATTGTCAGTGCTAGAGATTCCATGTCATGGCTGGCATTTACCTGAGGTTTAAGCTCCGTGTGCAAGTTGGTGATGATGAAATACAAACTTGTATCTAAGTGCTTGTAATCACGAACCGAAAGTAAAACAAGGAGTAACGCTTTCCGCAGGTGTTTCTGGCGCACCAGCTTGCTGTGTGTCACCTAATGGTGATGTACACTTCATTTCAATACCATCGCAAAAATTCCTCTCTGTTAACCCTACCGTGCTACAAATACAGTATTACTTTTGTCTGTAGCATCAGTCGTAACCTTAAATGGACATCCTATATTTTTGTACAATTTTAAAGTAAATAGCGGCAATGTACGTTTTATATGCTTTGCAGCTCAAACTTTGGCTGAGAAGCAATTCAGTGTCAAAGTCTTTTTTATTACGCAAATAGGCCATATACCACGGGCCTCAAACTCAAAACAAGGGCAAAACAAGGACTTAAAAAAGAAACATGCCCGCATTATGACTATTCTAGAGCTGGAATATGACGCTGACGCAAAAAGGCTGTACCTGAAACTTACTAGAAACATCTTTTGCATCTTTTTTCCTGCGAATATATCGTGAGTTATCGGGAGTTTATCTCTAGCCCTCCCCATGTTCGTTTAAAACAGCTATGTCCAACCCGCGGCCCAGTCGAAGGTTTTGTGCGGCCCATTTTAAGTTTTAGCTGCAGTGATAAAGTATCTTACATACTGACAACCACTTCTTATTTTGATAACCTTCAATTTGGCATTTTTGTTGCAAGCAGTTCTCAGTACCCCTTTAACCAGGGGCATAATGAGGGGGAAAGGGGGGCACAATTCCCCGGGCGCCCTGTCACTATGGGGCACCGAATGACTACAGGGTCGCCGAAAAGTCACAACAACGTCACAAGCACTTTCTTCAATACCATACATTTACTTCCAAAATATCTCAGGTTCGAACGTGGGGGCGCCAAACTTGCTTCTTGCCCCAGGCGCCATCTAACCTCGTTACGCCCCTGACTTTAACACGTCTGTTACCATTGCAGTCAAGATACGAACGCATTCAGTACATTAGCTTAAGCTAAATTTAGTTTGCTAAGATCAAAGTAAGGATATTCAATGTGCGGCCCAGCACACTAATATGCCACTCATTATGCGGCTCTGGTTAAGATAGTGACATAATTTGTTGCTCAGTAAGCCATTTGGTTTGGACACAGCTGGTTTAAAATGTGACACGCTGGCCGAGCACTTTTAAACACCGGTGTATAAACAAAATAACTTCAATGTTAATCATTTCGAAATTCCCAAAAAGCATCGCGGGCTGCACAAAATGCCCTCGCGGGCGACATGCGGCCCACGTGTTTGAGACCCCAGAATTCATTCTAGATATTTATTTGAACTACATGACATCCAGACTTTAAAATTTGCTTATTTTCGGATAATTTTCCGATTTTTATTGCACATCACGATTGTCTACCCAAAATGGCGAAATTTGCTTACAAAAATACCTGCCAACCAATGGCAAGC